>Ga0116227_10000533_pt1 | contig 74783 bp, 56 predicted proteins | sample S1TSphgellanicum_FD_89693 | JGI IMG/M metagenome (GOLD analysis project Ga0116227, IMG submission 89693) | Host-associated microbial communities from peat moss isolated from Minnesota, USA - S1T2_Fb - Sphagnum magellanicum MG | ecosystem: Host-associated > Plants > Peat moss > Unclassified...
ATGAAAAAGAAAGTTGTTATATTTTAATTTATAATATATAATAAAATAATAAAGTAAAGCCCCCACAAAAAAAGTGGGGTTTTTTTTTGTTGGGGGGGGGGGAACTTGCATTCTAGGGGTTAACTTCTTGGTAAACAAGTTGTGCAAAATTTTATTTTAAGATTTTGAAGTCTTGCTTGAGGACATTCAAGCCACCCAACTCCAAAGATGTACAAGGAATTACAAAATATTTAAAATTGTGATTTTAAAAAATAATTTCAATAACAAAAATTACTCAAAATTCAGTATCTCTGCAACCTTAGATCTAAAAATTAGGAAATCACCTCTAAGAAATCCAACCGTTGAGGGGATTTTCAACAGTACCAAAAGTGCATTGCTATTCCCCTAAATTGTTTTGGTTTGATTTTTTGAATTTTGAATTACAAACTATTCATTCTCCAATAATTGTTACACAAGTTTCAACATGATGAAAACAACCTTGGGGCACACGTACTCATAACGACTTTCAACCGATACCAAGAGTGAACTGCCTAGGTGCTGTGATTTGGGAGATCTCAACATAACATTGAACAAAACAAAACAAATTAAACAAACTACCTTTCATAATAAATAGATGTGAAATCGGAGGCTTCAATTCAAACAAAGGAAAATGAAGTTTTTTTTTTGCTTGTTGATCTTTGTCCCTTACATTATGTGAGATTTGGTCTTCAATTTCAATTTGAATAAGGAAATGGGAACTTCTTTACTTGTGGGTGTTAGTCTCTTTACAATTTGTGAGTTTTAGGCTTCAAATTCCAACAAGGAAGTGCAACTGCTTTGCTTGTTGGTTTCATTTTTCCTAGGTGTGGATTATTTGCATACCACTACACTTTCTGTAACTTGAATTGCACTTTGATCTCGATGTCTAATTCACCCAAAACTGGTGTGCATCGAAAACACTTCACTTTTATGGGGTTTGAAAATGAAGGATTTAAGTGGAGATTAGGGCATGCGCGTGTTCAGGTAAAGGTAATTAATTTATAACTAAAGCAAAGTTCAAACCTAATGCCTTCCCAGATAGTAAGCCATGTTTTTGTTTCCCCTCCCCTTTTTTTCCCCCCAATTTTTACCTGAAGTTGCCATGATCCATGAGAAGAGTTAGCCAAAATGGTGATCAGCCATAAGAAGACTTAGCCAAATTTGGTTATAAAGGAAAGAAAATAGAAGGAGTTTTCTATATTTTTGGCTATTTAATAAAACCTAACATAGAAGTCTGTTGACTTTAAAAAAACATTTCCCAAAAATTTGGCAATTCAAAACATTGAAAACATTGAATTATTTTTTTTCATTCAGGCCAAAGTGGCAATCAACCATAAGAAGATTTAGCCAATGCTTGTAAAGAAGATATGAAAATAAAGAAATAGAAGGATCCCAAGGTTATCATCTAGAGCCTAATATACAAATCTAGTGATTGTTTTTTGCCTAATAAGAAAATCACAAGATTATTTTATTCTAGCAATAAAAACCCCAAAAAACATTGAATTTTTTTCACCTTTTAATTATTTTCCAACTAGCACAAAATTGTTCAAACAAAACCTTGGTAATAAATATATTATCGGCATAGTTAATAGCATAAAATTTTTCTTTTCCTAAAGAAAACTAAGTGTGAGTCTTGTGAAGAAATGCACAAAGGCTTTGTAAATCCAAGATTGTGTTTTAGTTTTGCAAAAATAAAAGAGATTTTGAAGCTTGAAAAAGATGATCATGAGAAATTTTGTAAATTGATCTTACCACAAACAAATGGATACCGTAGTACCATGGCAGCAAGTTCAACATTTCAGTATTGAATAATTATTTTATTTAAAAAATTCCCACGTGAAAAATAGAATAGTTCAGATTGTTCTAAAAGATTCTACTTTTCCTTAGCAAACTTTTTTCTTTGAAAAAATATTTTCAGAAAAATTTCAACATTTTTTGAAAATAATGTAATGAGTGTCAAAGTGCAGCAATGAATGTTGGAGCTACTTCACAAAAATAAAATAAAATAATGGGTTGTTGCATGAACCTGTTAACTCTAGTGTGGAAATTATGTTTTGGTGTTGCATGAACCTGTTAACTCTTGTGTGGAAATGTTCCAAAACAAAAAGGGTTGAATCATATGGGAAACTGCAGCTGTTTCAAAAGTTGAACCTGTTTGGCTATCAATCAACTTTTGCTTTTCCATTTTATTTCATAATTGTGCCAAATTGCATTCTAGTAATACATCACCCCCTCCCAGATATGGACACACATACATCATAGTAGTTCCAAAAAGCTTGGGACTCTGAAAGTTCAGATTTTCCAAAAATGTTCCAAAAGTTCAAAATTTCAAACAAATTTATCAAATATATTCCAATATACAAAGGACGTAAAAGGTTTCAAGAGCATGTAAAACAATTTATTTCATTTTATGTGTGCACACTTTTGTGGGCATAACTTTCAAGCGACCATATAGATTTGTAAGTACTTTACAAATCTATATGGTCGCCTTAGTAATAGTTTCCTTCCCGATTAAGTTAATACTTTACATACAAGGGAAGGGAAGTGACTGAGGGTATTTGTTTAGTGGGACAGGAAACTAGGGCTCTCAGTGTCGGCCTTCAAACAGATGATGGTCTTCCCCTATACCAAAAAAACAACCCAATTTTTTTCATAATAGGTCGAAATGTTGATTGTATTTCATTAAAAGGGTGTACTTGAGTTGTTTCAAGAGCATGAAACAAATTTTTTTGATATCAAAAAATTGGATACATAACTCATAACTACATGCCTTTCCTCTATTAAAAGAAAAAAATCAATTTTTTTTCATGGTAGGTTCAAATGTTGATTACATTTCAATAAAAATGTGTAAAAGCTGTTTCAAAAGCATGAAACAAATGTTATTTGTATCAAGAAATTGAATACGTAACTTATAATTGGGTCCACTTATGATTGGGGTACTAAAAAAGAGTGTTTAAGTTTTAAAAGACTAGAAAGGACAACTTTTAATTTTTTCTTATTTGCATCATTGTAATTGTATTAAATTTTTTATGCCAATAGATAAAATGATGTCATGTTAAATCAATGAAAAAACATTAAAAAATTTGAACATTATATATATGTCCTTTTGATTCCTTTAAGCCTAATTGTATCAAGTGTATAAAGTACATTTTCTTTATAAAATGAACCAAAAGGAATGAATTAAAAAATGTAATTGATGTCAAAACATTTGAATGGATAAATAATGCTTACATTTATGTTTGGCCATGTTCATTACATACATTTGATTATATTAGAAACCATATGAAATTTTTGAAAATAATAGAATTCAATCTTTGGGGCTACAAGGAAAAAGATTATTTTTTGGGCCATTTGGTTGATTTTTTATATTCGCTAGGCTTAAGACTTATAACTTGAAGTGTGGGTCAGATGTGTAGGAAATAATTGTTCAAAAACAAATGTGAAATTGTTTATAAATATTTATTTAAGCATTTTTTGCATTTTTGGGTTTAAACCAAGGTTTAAATGCACACCAATGTACACATGAAAAAAATGATCACCACCATATGAATTATTTTAATTTAGAATAATCAAATTTTCTCACTTAATTCTATCTTGTGTAAATATTATTTATAAAAAATAATGTAATTTTTTAAAAAATATCTTTTTTCCTTTTTATAGAACCCCAAGTGTGAATGGGCCCAACTATATGTCTTTCCCTTATAGAAAAAACAACCCAAATTTTTTCAGAGGAGTTCCAAATGTTGATGGGTGCAAACATGATAAAAGGAGCCATGATCATTTCCTTATTGATTGTTCATTCTTCAAATATTCTTGAACTATTTCAATAAAAATTATATTACTATGTTAAGATTTGTATCACAATATGTCATTTTCAAAAAAATTCAAGTTTTTTTATAAATTTTTTATTACTTAAAAATTATTGGTTACAATGCTTTAAAAATGATCAAACATTGATTACACTTGTTATGACGTGACTCCTATTAATGTGGTCACACCTCGATTCCATTTCAGTTAAAGAGTGTAAAGGTTTCAAAACCATAAAACAACTAAATTTCTCATATTTAGAAAAATTTAAATACATAACCTGCAACTATATATGCCCAGCCTCCATACAAAAAAAAACCCTTTTTTAATAATACCAAATGTTGATTCCATTTCATGAAAAGGGTGTAAAGGTTTCAGGAGCATAAAAAAACTAAAATTTGCATATCTGGCAAATATCAAATAGTAACCTGCACCTATATGCCCAAGCCCCATACAAAAAACAACCCACTTTTCTATATAAATTCAAATGTTGATTCCATTTCACCAAAAGGATGTAATGGTTTCAAGAGCATAAAAAAGCTAAATTAAATACGTAACCTGCAGCTATATATGCCCAAGCCCCATACAAAAAACAACCCACTTTTCTATATAAATTCAAATGTTGATTCCATTTTACCAAAAGGTTGTAAAGGTTTCAAGAGCATAAAAAAGCTAAATTAAATACTTAACCTGCAGCTATATATGCCCAACCCCCCATACAAAAAACAACCCAATTTTTTTATCGTAATAAATGTTGATTCCATTTCACTAAAAGAGTGCAAAGGTTCCAAGAGAATAAAACAACTAAATTTTGCGTATCCAAATATTAAATACCTAACCCACAACTATTTTCCCTATCATATGAATTCTCTAGTGTATCTAGAGAGCACCTTGCAAAGCATAAAATCCCAGTGGGCTTTTCAAAAACCGAAAGTTTTGCTTCTGTGGGCATTTTGTTTTCCTAATGCCAGTCATTCTTTTTTCTCCTTTTGTGATACACAAGGGGTACTATGGGGAAAAAAATATGAGGTCACTCTTTACAGTCAATAGAGCATGCATGCGAGGGCATTACTGAAATTAGGCAGCACTTGACTGCCACCCCATGCAGGCCCTTATTTTGATAATGCCCTCACCCTTGTGCTTTACCTTACACTAATATGAATACATGTAACCTCACTCAAGGGTCAAGGGGGAGGGGATATGGGTAGGTGGGTGAGTGAGTGCAGGGTTGAATTTGGAGGAGTATGAGTAGCAAGCACATGGCATGTAGTGGATGGATGCATCGCAGAAATTGGATTTGGATTTGGACTTGGACACATGGTTTCTGGAAGGGGGTTAAAGATGTGGAAAGTAAAAAAGAAAGAGAAAAGAAAGCCAGAAATGAAGAAAAAAAGATAAAAGAAAAAAGAGAAAAGCAGGGGGAGGAGGAGGAAAGGGGTATGGAATTTGGACGGTAGTAAAATCTCAGATCTGCTGCACCACACGCAATGGAATCGGACAAAAATTTCAGGAGTGTTGTTTATGCAGCAGGGGGGGAAAATCTGGGCCCATTCCAGCGCAGAATGTGTAGCTATTTCTGCCTAGCCGCTGCTGTTTGTTTTCACGTTTGAGTCGCCACCTCGCTCGTCGACACTCTCTCTCTCCCTCGCGTCTCTCTCTCCCTCCCGTCCGTTTCGCTGGTCTCTGTCTTGGCAATCGTATGTTGTGGGTGTTGTGAATTGGAAGTCCAATCCGCAAGGAACATCAAGCGTCAACGCTCGACAACAACGAACAAACAATTAGATCACAGAACGAAAGATCAGTTCAACACTCCTAACGCGTGTGTATATATATTCAAGCTACTGTGGTGCAGGATCCAACTAATCTCCACTCATCACAAGAGATTGCAGCAAGCTTAAGAAGTTCTAATGAGAGATGTAACTTAATTCAATTTATTCATAGCTTTTGTTTGTTATTCTTTAGATTCAGTCCACAGTAAGTCTCCGATTCCGTTTTCCATTTGTTTTTGCAGTTTCTTGTGTTGTACACTAGTATTCACGAGTACGTCTGGTGGTGCTGGTGCTGGCTTTTGTCCGTCTTCCAAGCTAGCTAGCTAGCTTGCCTGCTGGGCCTTATTAGAACGGATCTGCATCATGGGTAAGCAGCAGCTGGAGCACAGCTTACCGGCTTTGATCCAGTCCATGTTGTGGCATTTTCAACAAGCCTGGGCGTCACGGCGGCCTTGGATCAAGCAGCCCAGTAGTACTGTTCTCATGGCAGCTTCCGAAACTGCAGCACCGATTACTGTACTACCTGCGCCGCAAGAGTCGCCGCCTGCACCGTTCCAGCTCTTCAACTACGACTCATGCAGCAGTCATCTGCTGGCGCATCATCGACATGATCAGTCTCTTGGTGCAACTCCGTCTACACTTCCCTTCCCTACAATCGACAGTTGCAGTTTAGACAACCGTGAAATGCAGACCGTCGTGGCGGATTTGGATGGCACACTGCTACGATCCAGCAGCTCATTCCCTTACTTCATGCTCATTGCTTTCGAAGCCGGCAGTCCTCTCCGTGCCCTCCTTCTCCTGCTAATCTCCCCACTGGTTTACATTCTTTACCATTTCATCTCCGAAGCTGCCGGGATTAGCTTGCTCATCTTTGTCTCCTGCGCTGGACTCAAAGTCTCGGCCATCGAGTCCGCGGCCAGAGCCGTGCTGCCCAAATTCTACCTCGAAGACATGCATCCCGTGAGCTACAAGCTGTTTACCGCTTGCGCTCATCGGTACGTGGTGACGGCTAATCCTAGAATCATGGTGGAGCCGTTTCTGAAGGATTATCTGGGCGTGGACGCCGTGATGGGCACCGAGATTCAAGTCTCCAAATCCGGCTATGCCACCGGCTTCGTAACTGCTCCTGGTGTGCTTGTGGGTGCCCACAAGGAGCATGTTGTGAAGAAAAACTTCGGTACTGGTCCAGACGACGTTCCTGATGTCGCACTTGGTGATCGACCCACGGATTACCCTTTCATGAGACTGTGCAAAGTAAGCCGAATACAATCCATCTGGAATATTTCCTTGCAGCAATCCTTGTTCTGGATTTCTTCTTTGGTGCATTTGCATGCTCCAACAGGTCACGAAGATCTATAGGAATCAAGATCTAGAAGCATGGTTAGGTGCCTGCATTGGCGAATTCATGTGTTTTTCTTCTTGTTGTTGAATGCAGGAAGCGTACATGGTTGTGGGTGGCAAGGATGTAGAGGCAGTGCCAAAGGAAGAGTATCTGAAGCCATTGATCTTCCATGACGGTCGTCTAGCGTGTCGTCCCACTCCTTTGATGTGCATGGCAGTGATTCTGTGGACACCCATAGGACTAACGCTTGCAATTCTTCGAGTTTCCTTGGGTGTTCTGTTCCACCCACGATGGAAGTTGTCGGTTCTGCGCTTTCTAGGCGTGGTTGTACATGTCAAAGGAACTCCACCACCTTGTCCTAGAGCTACTGGTAGTAGTGATGCTAGTACTACTGCCAGTAGCAGCAGCGGCCGGGGGGGTGGAGTTTTGTTTGTGTGCTCTCACCGGACTTTACTTGATCCCTTGTTTGTCTCTTTTGTACTGAGAAGGCCTGTGACAGCAGTAACCTACAGCATCAGCCGAGTTTCAGAATGGTTATCACCCATCAAGACAGTGAGACTGACGCGGAACCGCAGCTTCGATGCCAACACCATGTCAACGCTCTTGAAAGAGGGAGACTTGGTGGTTTGCCCAGAAGGGACCACTTGTCGGGAGCCGTTTCTGCTTCGTTTCAGTGCCTTGTTTGCTGAGCTTGCGGATCAAATCGTCCCAGTAGCCATGAATATCAAAATCACCATGTTCCATGGCACCACTGCTCGCGGCTGGAAAGGCTTAGACCCGTTCTTTTTCTTCATGAACCCCAGACCCACTTACGAGGTCTGCTTCCTGGACCAGTTGCCCTTGGAGCTCACCTGTCTCTCCGGTGCTAAGACCAGCCACCAAGTGGCTAATTACATCCAGGAGACACTGGCAAATTCCCTAGGCTTTCAATGTACAAATCTCACTCGCAAAGACAAGTACATGGTGTTGGCAGGGAACGATGGTGTGGTGCAGCAGCAGCAGCAGCAGCCGGATCAAAGATCTAAGCTGCTGCAGCACTCATGCAGGAACACTTGAGAGAGATCATAAATCTACTAAGTCTAGTCTACTAATTACCACAACTGCAGCTCTGGCTGCAGCTAGCTGGGTGCTGCTTATGATTAATGCTGATTAATCAGGATTAATAATTAAACACTCAGATCTTAATCTAGATTAGAGATCTCAATACAAATTACACTGCCAGGCCGCTCATGAATTACTGATCAATAACATGAGGCCTGCAGGTATAGAATATTATATATGAGTAGAATTAATTCCAGGATCACCAGCTGCAATAGATCATATATATTAATTATATAACTTAGCTAGTTTGTGCAGGAATTAAGGAAATGTTTTAGTAGTAGTAAACTTAATATACTTACAAAATGAATTTATTGGGCCTGCTCATCATTTCATACACATATATGAAGCACAGTGATATATAGCTGGCTGGTTACACATGAAAGATCAGTGCAGGCATCAATTAGTGAAGTCTAACTGATCTCCAAATCTCTGTCTTGATGTAAATATTATCCTAAGACTTTCTCTTTTTCAGATGGATTTAATTTGTCAATTTCGGAGGTTAATAATCATAGTGTTGATGATTCTCAATTTGGAGAATCAATCACTGATCATACTGCATGTATGAGTCTGGGCCCAAGATCATTCATGACTAGTTCAGGCCCAGCTCCAAGGTTTGATGATGCCAACCAGCACTTCCAGGAGATTCATTATAAACTTGTATCGCCAGTTGATCATATTAGTGTAGGCTTGGGGGAGACCACTTGGGCTTTACAAGTAGGCACAAGTGTGGTACTTCTAGATTGATTTTTGCATTTAATTTCTCCACAGTCAGACACATCTAGTTGTACATGGTACAAATTACAATCTAATTTTCTTAGTAGTTTTCACCATCTTTTGGTTTCACAAATTTTGTATGTGTACAACAGTGTTTACAGTGGGGGATCTGTCTAGTCCCAGGGCATAAATCTTGAGACATTCAAGTACCAAATTCTAGCCTGTATTGAGCTCAATGTGGGGGGTGGGGATTTTTGTTCTAAGACTTGACACCCATTATGCACTGGCTTTGACATGTTTTTGCACATCTGAGAAGAAAATTTTCATATTCTGTAGTTTGACTATCAGATGTGCACCTAGGAGCTCTGCGTCAATTCTTGTGCAGTTCACAACCAAAAACTTCTGGTCCACACAGAGTTTTGAAATCTATGATGTTGAGATGAACTACAGTTGGGAAGTAGCGCTCACCATGATGTGGAAATTAAGTGCTCCCAACCTACAAACAGTGCACTGTTTATTACACCATTTATCATCTTGTACCCCCATGGAACTGTCATCTCCAAATCATTCTTAAAGAGTTCTTGTCCTTCTAGTTGTTGGTCTCCTCAATATTGCACTCTTTTGTACCTGACTATGTGCACCTGTTGAATGTTGAATGTTCTGGCTTACCTACTTTCGTAATTTCTCTATTGTACCACTGAAGTTCCATCACTTTGCAACAACATATTGCTATCAAATAAACTAAGTGGCACTGGTGGTTGTAATTTGGCCAATCTCAACCCTTAACACCTGAACATTAAGGCGGACTGCTTTTCAGTGTATTTTTTGCCTTTTTATTACTTTTTGGGGTTGACGCATAAACATCAGGGAAAAGAAAAAATACACTGAAAAGCAGACCAAATTGGTCCATCTTGACGTTTAGAGGTGAAGAGCCTAAACCATTATTACAATCATTTTACCTTTATTCAAAGCCTTAGGTAGATGTATGGTGCAATTTATTCATCTATGAATTATGAGATCAGAAATCTAACTGTTGAATTCAAAGTTTACACAATCAGAATTCTTTTAATAAAAATTTGAGCCAAAATCAAGCAAGGGATGCTGAGAGAAAAAACCAGATTGAGCTCTTACAGGACCAGGCAAGTGCTGTCCAAGGTTGGATCTGAAGCTTCAACCGTGTACAGTGCTCACAGTCCTCAAAAGTGAAACAGCATCAAACTCCTTGTGCCATTGTGTGTACTTGATATTTTTAGACAGCCGGCACATGGAGCTCTTGCAAAGGAATATTAATTAGTATTCAAAGCAGCTTAGTTGCTTCCTGGACTTTCCTGAATCACAAACAACTATGGCTATATGGGTGGAGCTGAAAAAACAAAAGGATGTGTGGACTATTTCAATGACTTTTTAGCAATCTAACATCTGTTTTCTACTTGCTGGACAAAAGAATTGTTATCTTTGAATCAAAATAGGTACCACATAAGTGGAGCCTAAAGTGACCGGACTGGACCTACTTAAAGCAAGTAAACAACTTTAACAAAGTAATTTGGTGCGTTTTTTTTGTCCAAATGTGGAGTTGACCTTTGCAGATACTCAGATCACCTTTACCACTAGATCAAGCAACAAAGTGCACAATCAAGTTGAACCAATATAACAAGTGCATAAAGTTACATTTGTTGGATTCTCTGTCTTTCATCAACCCAGTTATGCCCAGAGTAGACCAACAACCACCACTTACCATCCTCCATTGGAAGCCTGTTATGACTCCATCCAAGTGAGTTGAATTTGGGTTGGGTTTCACCTTGGTAACCTGTACCTTGGATCAAAGGATAGGTCTGGATAATAGGTAGGACACTAGGCATGGCTACATACCCTATAAAGGATAGGGTCCAGCCAGGGTTTTTTTTCAACTTTGTGATGTAGCTGAAGTGGGCAATCATTCATCTGATGATTTAGCTAGATTTGGCTACAAACTAGATATGGAAGTAGAAAAGAAAACCAGAATCCTTCTACATTTAAGTGGCTAACTACTGGAACTTGTGATAAAAATCTGGTGATTTGAATTTTTTTTTCCTTCAAAATCTGGCAAATTTGGGTCTTTGTTTCCCATGAAAAATGCTTTGTATAGGTTGAAGTCACATTTTTCGGGTTCAAATTTAGTAAAATTCTGCCCAAAAAAAACATTGGATTTAACATGTACAGTATAATAGGTGGCTACTAGGTGAAAGGAAGAAAGGAGAAGCCATTCAAGGAATAGACAATGCTTAAAAAAATATTCTTGTAATTTTGAAAATTCATCATTGGAACACCATGATATGAATTTAATTAGTTTGTTCTTTGGAATAATTTCTACAATTGCAAAATTGCTACCACCAAAATGTCATGCAAATTCATGATGTTTCTTGAAAGTTTTCTTTATATATTTAAAGTATTCAAAAAAGGATGTCAATTTGGTGAAAGTACACTAAAATGACCCCCTTTAGATAGTCACAAATTGTATTTTTTTTGGGTGGTGCATTTTTTAGTCTAATTCATGTCAAAACTAAAAAGGAGTTTCACAATTTTTTGCATATTATGGTAGAAGGCAAAAGAATAGAATAAAAATTATTTATTAATTATTTATATTTTGATGAGTTGGAATATATTTGTACAAAAGGGTGAAAGCACACTAGGGGGACAACACTTTAAACAAGAAAATATACCTTTTTTTTTGGGTACATTTTGTATTATTTTGGGGGCAATTTTTCTTTGATTTTATTTAGCATTTTAATAAATATATAAAATTGATTTTGATACAAAGGTCACCAACATAATTCTTGTTATCTTTCAAATGAAAGTAAATTTTTAACAAAATGTTTTTTTTCCACACACTTATGCTTGTTTGAATGAAAGACTTGTTTTTTGTGAAATCACATGAATCAAACTTTTCAATTGTAATTGAAATGGTCCAATCAATTCATATTTAATATATAAAGTTAAGTACTTCATCAAGTTTTACATATTCATTTGAATCATTAAAAATAATATTTGCACTTTGTAGTAGTATATTGTGACAACATTTTTTGAACATTATAGTGTGCTTTCACCCAAAAGATATATGTAAATGTGCATTGAAAAATGCAAATATACTTCAAAAATGATTGAAATTATTTTAAGATCTTTACAACATTTGTAGCATCTATTTCACATATGATTTGACATAATTTGAATCATGTGAGAAGTTTAATAATTTTCATTTGACACATGGGGTGTCTTCAAGGTGTTGATCATATAAATGTGTGAAATTGAAATTTTGACAAGCAATCATTTTGAAATGGAAAGTAACAAACATTGTGAATTGGGTCAATGCATAATATCCATTTCAAATCCTTATTTGGATGATTAATGAAACCAAATACTAGTGTAATTTGAAATGAAAAATAAGCTTTGTTATATTGTATAAAAATATTCATGTGGTTCTTTGATTTTAAAAGATAAAATTTTGTTCTAAATAATATTACATAGCAATAATTTTGTGAAAATCATAACTATAAGGCCCAAACACCCCAAATAAACCCAAAATTAAATACACCATGTTTTGGAAGAAATTATATTGTAAATGCTATAATACTAATACCAAATACTTTAGAAGGGTTCAAAAGGGGGTCAAAAACATTTAATGTGTTTTCACTCGATAGTTTTTTAAAAAACTCAAAAATCATTTTTGTTATCAAACATGCACCAAATGCTTACAAATTTATTGTCATTTTAATATGCTTCTAAAAAAAGGCCACATGTGTAAAAATAATTCAAAATTATTTTTACATGCATGCTATTGGATTTTTATTTCCAAAAGTCCTTAGTGATAGTTTAGATTTTGTGATCATGGTTTGAAAAACATAATTTGTAGATTTGATTATAATGTATTTAACATGATGCAAATATTTCAATTTGGGTCTCAATTTGCTTGAATGTTCAAAAAATATTATCTCACACAATGTTTTGTGTAATGTTTTGAACAAAATACCATAAAAAATGCAATGCTAGGTGCTTTCTAATAAAAAATTGAAATTGAAATAATGTAATATGCAACAAACACATCACAAAAATGTTTAGATATGACTAGAATTATGAATATAAATGGTATTTTGGTATATTGTAAAAACAACAAATTCATGTTTTGCAAATTAAACACATCATACATGTATGGAAATGTTATGTTTAGAATCATTTGTTTGAGGAGCAATTGAGTGTACAAAATATTGTCTCAAACCAATATATTTTCATCAATATCCATTAAATGCATTGTTCACCAATTTTTAGGCCCATCCATTCACAATGATTATGCAAACATGTATTTGGATCCTTTTAAAACTATTGAAATTGTGCATGTAAGAAAATACCTCATTTTATTAAGAAATAATATGAAACCAATTTTGAAGGTGTTAACAAGGAAGTATACTAGTGCCACTATATTTTTATGTTTAAAATTAATCCTCTTAAAGTTATAGTCATGTGGTTTATAATGGGGTCCCAGATTTTCAAATACCCATAAAATATGCCCTCTTTTCATAAAATATCAAATTTTCATATATTTGAACACAAAGTTGGTATAATAATGCCACATATCATATGGTTTGAATGATTGAAGATCTTGACACATAGAAAATTGTGCAATTTGTATGTTTAAGTGGCAAGGTTGGTGGAAATGTGTAAAGTTTTTCTAGCATTTGAAAATACTAAAATATTTCAATACCATAATAAAATTTGTATGAAACCCATTTATTATATCATGGGTCATTAGGCGAAAGTGTCTTTATGTGGTACCACTAGAACCCACCTCAAGGAATTCCTTAAATGGGAACATTAACCGAATAATATTCCTAGTTCCATTTATTTTTTATGTTTTTACAATTATAACTTAATTTTTTCTCATGTGTGTCAATCTGCACATTTGGAAAGTTGTTAATTATGTCTTCCCTTTCATCTTCATCTAAGGTGGCTTCTAGAGTTGGCAACTTGGTTTCTTCTCTATCAATGACCTCCAACGCATTGGCAAATATTGAGCCCTTCAACTTTTTAGGCCTCAAAAAGGAGGTCACAACAAGATTTTCAGTTCTAGGTTTTTTTTGAACTTACAAAAACACCTGCACCATCACTTGCATGTAATGGTAGAACCTAAAATCCCATTTCATCTTGCGGATGTGCAAGAATAAAAGCCACGGATATGTCCAATGATGTAATTGATAGAATTCAACTACATGTACATGATGAATTCTGTAGATGAGAAAACAAACAAAATAGGTGATAAGTATGCCCACAAGATGCAACAATGATGTCATTTGCATGAAACCAATCTTGACAAAGAGGGCAAGCCTTGACTAATATAAAGTTTTTTTTGGTCTTTAAATTATTCATTAAAGTGTAAAATGGGTAGTGGGAATGTGCAAATCTCAATCCTCCTTGCATATGTTCTACTTGGGTCTGTATGGATTGCACAGCAACTTGAATAGCTCCAATTGTGTGTTTTACCTTATTAATGTTTAAATCCATCCTTGCATACTTTCTACAAGCGGCCTGATAGGAAGCAACTCCAAGTGCAGCCCTATGTTGCAACCCACCAAAAGTCTTCTTTTGATAATCTAATTCTTGACTAAGGCTTTCTAGCTTGGCAACATTCATCTAAATAGAAGCATTCAAATCATTAAGCTCCTATTCCCCACCTCCAAATCCCACCAAAGATTCTTGTAATTTTTCAACTTCTTTCTTTTGGACTAAGAATTTGTTTGACCAAATGTCCATCTCCATCTTGGCTTTAGCACAAGCTGCTTTTCTATTTTCCATTTGAAAATGCAGGTGCTTCACCTTGGCCTCAAGTTCACTCTTGAACCATAAAACATTTGAAATAACACATTTGGTTGCTATTAACTCCACTTTCTTAAGTTCACAAAAATTTTCAACTCCACAAATTTGATTTGTTGTGAAGCTCCATGGTCTCCTTGCATGGTTGGCCATCACACTCAAGCCTCGAAAAGACTTCAAATTGTGATTTTGAGTAGTACCTTTTGTCTTTGCAATGGCACCTTTCTCTTCTATCTTAGCATAACCTAAATCAACATGGGGACCTTTCACTCTTCAAGTTTTTTCCTTTGCAATGTCTAACCTTAATGATGCTTAACTCATTGGTATTTTTTTTTTCTCTGCCACAACCCCCCAACAAAGCTTGTGGCTGATTTCATTGTTGATAATTTTTTCATTTGTGGGGTAAAACTTGAAGTATAACTCTTCTGTTCACTTTTTCCCCTCAAGTGCAAGATCAAGGCTATTAGATTTATAGTCATCTACCTTTTTTGGGTCAAACATAGTTATAACTTCTTCAAGTGTAACATGTCCTTTGACTAGTTTTTTAGGGTCGATTCTTGACTTGGGCAACTTCTACACCATGGTCTAGTAGTGAAAATCACGACCTCCATAGCCTATATCTTGATACAGTGAGCCCTTATTTTTTAGTTTCCCCCAAGATCCTGAAAAATTTGTTGCCATATCATTGTAACATAGAGAAATTTGAAGCCACCAAAAGACATATGGTCAAACGGATATGGCCATGCTTGCCCAAAAACCATGAAATGGGATCTAAATGCCACTAGCCAATGAACATGTGTGAAAAAAATGCACACAAATTAGAAAAAAACCCCAAAACCTATGAGATAGTTTGATACAAGTCCAATTTACCTGATCTCGCATGATTTTGTGGGTATTAAGAAGAATCGACGACCTGTAAATGTAAATGCCTTCCACTATGAAAGACCAATGCATCTCCTTTTGTAGCCACAAAGAAATATGCACCTTGTCTTTGTAAAACAAGTTTTGAATCATAACCAAAGTGTGTAAAGGAACCTCATGTATATTGTGACCAAAGTTGTATCCATAGATCCACTCTTCAAAATTGGTGTTGCCTGGAAATATCAAAACATTAGATAGGTGAAATGGAAAAGAATCCCTTCTTCATGATTTGTCCATGATAAACACCTTTGAACTACTGGAAGCCCTAACTATAGGTAAGAGAAGAATTGACATGTGTGTCCCTGAAGAAAGTCATCAATTCAACTAGTGTTAGGTTCTATTGGATATAGGAAGATTGATATGCATTACAGGTTCTACTAAATTGAACTCCTATTACTTGCAGGATGTCAAAGCCTAAGGATTTCCACGTTAAGATATGGCCTTCTCTGAAACCTTTCACATTGACCCTCTCCTCACCTAGGGTATTTCCATGCTGCAGTGTAGACAAAAAAGTGTCACAATCTTACATTTTCCACTACACTAAAAATTTGAAGTGGGTTATGGAACAAATGTTGAAGATTTAGTGATGAATATGTGTTACTAATGATGCTCCACATCCTAGTATATCAAATTGTTGTGAAATTGATGTATTTGAAGATGATCCTTCGGAGTACATTTGTAATGTGTAATAGGTTGGTGACAAAACATAGATTGACATGAAAAGGATTGAAAAGTACATCTTCCACTATGTATTTTTCAATGAAAATTTGCACACATACTTATAAGAACATAAAGAAAAATCTTCTTCAATTATTCACATAATCTATTGATCTATTTGGAAATAAATTGACATTAAAGCCTATAATCTTTGGTAGTACATTTGAGGGCTATAGTGATCCATTTTTTCAAAAGAAATTATTGGGGGTCATTTTTATGGGTGATCTAGACTTGGGTTAGGTGGTATTTTGAATAATGTTTTTGGATAAATTAGGTTTTAGAAACTTAACCCCATGAGTTGTTTTGTTGTATTTTAAAATTTGTAGTACCATGGTACTCTTACCATATTCCATGTACTTGGGTATACTAACACAACAAAACCTGATCTTGGAATTTCATCAAGGAATGGACAAGATTGATGCTCAAAATATGTCCTACGTATTGATAAGCTAGATGAAGGTGTTTGACCTATAGGAGTGGGACTAGCTTTGGGAACGAGAATGAGGACAAAGTAATGTAGGTGAAACAAGTTAGTTCAATTAAAACACAAATTCACCAAGGGGGACGTGTGATGGCTGGAAAAAGCATGCATGTGCAAATGGTTTGTCTTTTTCTTTAGTAGCAATCTTGAACTTCACAACAACACACATTAAGGTATGTTATCATAAAAAGGAACTTGAGATTTTTCTTTTCGTGGTTTTTGCATTCGATGAAAGTTATGAGTGGTTTCAAGATCATTGCATTTGAGCTTGTAGGTTTGTCTATGCCTTATCAACTTCATCATGGGGAATTTTAAGAACTAGCAAAAAAGGGTTGGGATAGTTCACCAAGGTCCACAAGGTAGAACAACAAAACTTGAAGCTATTATAGATGAAGTTGCTTTGTAGAGAAAAAAAAAAGACCAAAGGGAAAGGCAAAGAAGATGTAGAGAAAGGTCTAAAGCTTTGGAGAAAGAAGTTTTGAACCTTGGATCCTTTGTCCATGTAGTAGTAGAAGAAGAAAATAGGTTTCATGTTAGGAAGGTCTACACTTGTATGAATCGAATTGCCTTCTTCATCAATTCTGAACTTTCTTCTTTTGGTAATTATATTATGAACAGAAAGGCAATACTGGAGAAATTGATGACCAAATACATCATTAGACTTCATCTCCCACCCTATTACCTACCTCCCAATGAAGCAAAGGCTTAGCATGCTCATGTCCAAGGATTGAAAGTTGAACATCAAGAGGTGAAGGGAGTGCAATCAAAAGGGAAACTAACATACAAAGGTACTTTGTTGAATGTTGTAGTTAGCAAAGAGGTGGTTGGAGTTAAAGCACTAGCTCGAGTCCTTAACACAAACCCTTCGAACATTAACTATGTTGTGCAGAAGTAACAAGATGCAAAATTTTTAGGGTCTTCACAATGGGCACTGTTAACTCAAAGGTGACGATTGAATATCCTTGATGAGACAACTTTGTCTTCTATTTTGGTGTGGTGGAACAATGAAATGAGGGTGAGTCCAAACAAATTAAATGTAACAAGGAAGCGTATTGCCTTAAAAGCTTCTGAAGAACATGTTACGCATTTGTTGTTCAAGACCTTGGTGAAAACATCATTCCCTCCAATTACAATTGTTCATTAGAGGTTTCCTTCAACATTTTTAAATAGTGTGTTGAGTTATTGGAACTTATGCAAGACATATATTTCTGATTATCACTTTTATAAGCTTCATTTGTTGTTTATGAATGTTAAGCTGGTCACATGATATCTAAGTTGAATTGGAATCATCATAACGATGGACAATTTAGATTCTAGTGTGAATGTGAATCAATTTCTGTTCTTTTTGAATTTTCCAACAATGGTTCCTTGTTGTGGTCCAAGATGTTGACTTTTATCTAACATATCCACAACATCTATTTACACGTGGAGTTTAATGATATTTAGTAGAAACTTGCTAAACAAATTATGGGGTTAAGTTCAAACTAGTAAAAATTTGAAATATATGAAATCTACATCCCTAAAATGTGTTTACAAAATGTACACATGTAGGGGTTTCAGGAAAAAAATTGTGCATTCTTTTACCTATGTTTGTTGTTAATGTTGAAGTTTTTTGCTAAGAACCTATTGTTGAGGTTCTATTGAGGGATTAAATGTCTAGTTTGTATGTAGTAGTCCTATATTGGTCATAGTTGCACCATGATATGAAAACCCTAACTACAAGAAATAGAATTCCACATTAGTTTTGCAATTTTTAATGCCCTACAGCCTATATTATTTCTTTGTTGTTATGCTTATAGATATTAGGATTTTATGTGGATCACCTTAATCTATAAGTTACTGATTATTTTTACAACATCACCAAATGGATGATATGGGTATGTAACATAAAAGTTGTCCTAAGCTCTTGTGTTCAATTTTATAAGTATTCAAATTTAAGGTTACATTACATGTGGAAGATAGATTTTCAATTGCACAAGTCTAGTGTACAAGTGAAGCTCCATCTTGAAATGCATGTGGATGTGCATAATGACTACATATCACTATTGAAGGTGAAATGTATTTGTACTAATTATTCTTATGCTTTTAAAATTCCTCTTGTTCCTAGTGTCCTTGTTCAACTTTTTCTATTTTAATGTTTTTTTAACTTGTTAGCATCATTTTATTTGAGAAGGATTTATGTATGTTGCAGGTCAATGAACTCAATTTGCATGTTTGTTGATATATATTGATATGTCCATTTGATGCTTATTTCCACAAGTATAGTAAATGATGTTTTGGTAGTGAACTTTGTAGTTTTTGGCATTATTTGTTGTTCTTAGGGTATCGATACTTTGATATCTACTGTATGTATACATTTAGGATGTGTCTATTAATTAAAATGATATTAAGGTATATTTTGTATTATGCTAGGTTTATTATTTTGTTGCTACATAATTTAAGTAAATTATGCACTTTAGTGACAACAATTCACATATTTGTGAGTGTGTAACTTGAATTCTTTTCTTTTGCCACATACATTTGGACTACATTTTGTATTTTTTACACAATGCATACATATATGGTTTGTACTTCCTGTACCATATGAATATTTTGTTGTAGGGTTGTGAAATTTTTGGACCTACATGTGGATTAACAACTTACTTTGTGTAATTGATAATGTGTACTTACTGTGCATTGTCCATGCAAACTACCTTTTATTTACGATTTCAAGTAGCTCACCTTGAATGCAACATCAAGCATGTAACATTCTTAAAGATGAAGCCTTATTTTGTGAAGGCCTTAAAAGATAGAAACACATGTTGTTGTAATTACCATGTAGAGTTAGACATGTTAAAGGTTGGTCTAAATTACATGAAGGATGGAAAGAAAGGGTTGCATGCATAGTTTAGGTGTCAATGCCATAGTAGTGTCTGTTCTTTGAGTGGTTAGTCCAATGATGACATTTTTTAAACTTAGAACATGGTTTACAAAGGCATCACAAATCTATGGCAATAGTGTGTCTGTAGTAAATCAAAGTTTGAAGAATGGCATAAAAAAGAATGCTTCATGGGTGAATGTTAGAATTGTGGGGTCAACAAATTGCTAATCTGTCCTAGTGAATTAGTCAACAATGTTAATTATAAAGTGTTGTGGAAATGTTTTAAGACCGGAATTGTTAGACAAGTAGAGGACGAGTAACCAAGGAAACGAATAAGGGAAGTCTTCAAGGAGACTTCCATTCCAAACTTTTTGATCTACCTGAAACCTAATCTACAAAAGTTCATAAAACATAACTTTGTGGCCCATTGGCAAGATGCCCAATGTAGGCTAGCCATGGGTGACTGATCAAAATATGTGATTTTGTGTCACATTGATTTTGCAAAAAATTACGCCTTTCAAATAGAGAATGAAATCCAGTCGATGCATTGGCATTTTTTTCAAGTGACAATCCTAGTGCATATTATGTATCGTCTCAATCCCACTTATACTATGGAAAGTGGTCAAAACAAGGTGATAAAGAATCACACTTGTATGTCAATGATGACAAAAAAATGACACTCTTTTTGTGTAGGATTGTTTGTTGCTTCATTGGCAATGTTTGTGTGATCAAGGGGTGTAACCTCATGAACATTGGATGTTTTTAGATGGTTGTGTAGGCCAATTTAAAGGTGCACAATCAATGTTTTTTGTTGTTAGGTATCCACAACTCACAAATGAATGTAAGATGAAATGGCAATTTTTTGGGACAAGCCATGGGCAAAGTATGTACATCTATTTCCTTGTAATGCCATAATTAATGTCTAATTTCCATAATTAAAAGCTGCATTGTTTATTTGTAATGCGCTGAGGAAGTGGTGGTTTTCTTGGAGGAAGTTCTTTTTACATGGGTTCCAACTTCTTATACCCAAAGTAAACCAGACATTTTGAGAAAATGTTGGCACATTGAAATTGATGCCATTGATAGGTCAAATCCATTTTGGTGTGATACCATACTTGGATCTTGAAAATTGCATTCAATTTGTTTTGTTTCTATTGTTGACCCTACATTGTTAATGGTCAAAGAGCTTTCATGCTTTTGTGCTTCTTGTGTTTTTGAAAAATGGGAAGCATGTCAAAATGCTTCTCATGTTTTTTCATGGTGGTTAATAGAATTGAAACTTAACAATACTAGGCTGGTGAAAAACCAAATGCAACAATTTGAAGACCCTGATGACATTGCATATGGTGGAGATGGCAAAGAGCTATTTAATTTGCTTCATATAGGTGATAATTTTGTTGTTCTAGCTACATAAGGGAATATGGAATGTATGGATTTCTACATTCTTCAATGTCAATGACAGAAATTTGTGGTCGATGAAGCCTTCCATTGTGTTTAAGGTGGTGAGTTTGATGTTGGTGATTATGTAATGTTGGGACCTATTACCAGAAATGGGGGAGAGGTAACTAGAGCTATGTATTTCTAGACCAATCAAGTATAACATATGTAGATGTAATTTAGTTAAAATTATTAAGTTCCTAATGACCCCATTAGATCATCGAGTGAAAGGAGATGACCCCATCTATAAATTGTCAGTGGAAAATGAGACATTAATTTATGCAGCCATGAGAAAAGTGGCTTAGGAATGCAACATTTGCACTATTGACATTCTTGCCCTAAAAAGTATGGCAAATGATTTTTTTCAATAAAGTTGGCTAGGTTTCTTATCACTTGAATGAATGAAGCTTTGCGAGTTGCATTTTCTTTTTTGGATGCCTTGTGAATGAAGCTTTGCAGGTTGTTTTGTGAGTTCTATGGCATGTAAATTTTCTTGTATCAAACATATGCCAATTGGATCTGCCCAAGTGATGATATCCATTGCAATTATATTCATACATTCATACACATTGTTTTTGATAGGTTATCTACTCTGGCTAAATTTATCTTGGGTTGGACTGAGTTTGGACTTAAGAAGTGTGCTCCTATGGCATATGTGGAAAACATAACTTTAGGTTGAATGTTGACCATCCCATGCATAGCTATGGCATTAGAGCTAATAGAATTGGCTTTAAGTCAATTTAATGTTATGATTTGATTCTCCCTATTGTAGGATGAAGAGCACATCCATTCACTCCCTACAAAGAGAATTTCAAAATTTCCCAAAATTTTGATACCTTTTGAGAGAAGAGTGAAAAGACAATGTGAACCTAGTTTTATGCCAATGTTGAAAAGGTTAAACTCTTTTGTTTATATGTCTTGTATTTCCAATAGTTGCAGTATTGTCTTTTATATTTTGTTAATGATATTTTCACACAAGTCATTAGCTATAGATGATTTTCATGAATGTTAAAGCTCTCATTTTGATTACCTACAGGGCCACAACCCAAGTTATGTACATGGGGTAGGTATTAATAAATAATACATTTTAGACTTTTTGCATTAATCATTAGCATAATAACAAGGAGCAAATTACCATGTCCTTCAATCCTAAGCAATTAGAATATTGTGCTTGTTTTCTATCCTAAGCAATCTGCATGCTTGTTGCTCATGGATAGATCACGGGATCTCATAGTCCTTTAAGACAATCATGATATGCATCTTGATGTTGTCTTTTAAATTCCCTTCCTTGCAGACTTGCAAACCACACCATCCACCAGTGTTAAAAATAACTACTAGTCAAATGTGGGCCAAGCCACACTAGAACTATTTCAACAAATGCATTTAAAAGGTGTGTAACTAAATTCTATTACATTTTTGGGGTGTTGGTCATGTGCCAACCTACTTGTGTTGTCATACTTGAAGAAGATAGGTCCATTGTATGGATAGATCATGGTTAATAAAGGGTTTCAAATGAAATGTACAAGTAGTTGAGACATTGAGCTACATCCATGTGTTAATCTGTGTGAGAAGGTAGGTACATCTCAAACTTTTGCAAGTGAGATTATAAGTGAATAAGTTCATAACATACAAGTATTTAGTTAGTTGACATGGTCAACACATTACACCATCCAAAATCCAAAGAAAAATTTGATTATACAAATCTAGAATATCATATAGACACACATGCCACATATTTGATGACATATAATAATTTCAAAATTAATTGTGCAAGGTATTGAGCTCAATATTATATCCTACAAAAAACATTGGTCCTATGTACTCTACAATAGGCATTACTGCATTGGCATTGGAAAGTTGGGATTAGATGTTCATTGTTGGTAAAATCAATACCATAATCTTGTTCCAATCAAATCAAACAAATGTTGGATGAAAAACTAAAACACAAATGCCATTTCCATATTCAACATACTAGTTTTATGATGTCAAAGATGTATGGGGTCATGCAAACAAGAATAGAACATGCCTAAGTCAGTTCTTCCATGGCAAACACCTTTCATGTTGTGAAAAATGCCACCTACACACACGGTTGCAATGTGCCATCTCAAAATTTGTAATAATTTCTCCCAAAAATTCAAAGAAGAAAGAACCAACTTGAATATCCTCCAAAGTCCTTATGCCCCATCCTTTTCTTGTTGATGTCCAATAAACTTGGCCCAACAATTTCCCTTTTGATACTAGACTTGAAAACATTTTTAAAAATCCATCTAAAATAGTATGATAAGTATTATCCTATTACTACACCAAATCTCTTAACTACCAAAATCATGTTATTTACACATACAAAAAGAATCAAATCCATATAATCAAAGTACATTGCATAGTATGAAATTTCCATACTTGTAGACGATGTTGGATCCCTCTTTGAACAATTCTATTTGCACAATCAATGGGATCACCACATTTGTTGGAACATTCTTATATGAATGTTCGTTGTTATAAGGCATGTCATGTATAAGCGAGTTGAAAGGCATGAAACTAGGAAATCAAAACCATGTTCAACTTTAAAATGCTATATTTAAAACATCATTTTGAAAGCAAAAAATGTACCTTAGCCAAAAAATTTGGGCACAAATCCTAGCCTTAGTATATGCAAAATAGCTTCCATTTTGAATTGCACATTTGTAACCAATAATAGGAGCCATGTTGTTATGGTTTTCAAAATTTGTTTCAAACTCAGCATATTGTAATATGGCTTGCTTTAACTATGAAATAAAATGAACTTTACACTTTGTGATGTACATAAAGTTTATAGGTAATAAGGCAGTTGTTACATCATTAACCCAAGGTATGGGCATTATTTCTCACCCACTTGAAATGTTTAGGCAACAATCTACCAAATCTTACTGTTGAGCAAAACACTACTACACAATATATTGCAAATCAAAATCATAATCAAACTTTGATCACACCTCTAAAATTAAATTGATCAAACAACTAGAAACAAATTTTCTCAATCAAAAAGAGCAAATTAGTTTTGTAATAAGAAAATGTGGTGCAACCCATAATCACTACAAGAAATCTAGGTTTTTTTTACCATGAAAACCCCCATATGGTTTTTTTGCCCCCATGTCCAACTTGACCGACATGCCATTTTGGACAAGTTGATTTGGACTTGACCATTTTGATTTGGGTCTTTTTGGTTGGTCTTTTTGACGGAGTTTTTTTACTAGGTTTTTTTATTAAACCACTATGATAATAATATAATTTGGGTAGCAACCATAAATATATATTATTTAAATATTTAATCTAAAATTTATATGAAAATACTGATTTAATTAATTAATTACCCTACCTACCCTACTCTACCCTACCCTAACCTACCTACCTACCTAATTAATAAACATAATAATTAATACCAAAAATTATTTATTTATTTACCTACCAACCCTATGTCCTAAGCTTAAACTAGGCCACCTGGTTTACACCTAGGCTAAACCAAACTGTTTAAGCTAGGCCAAGCCACTTAGGCTAGGCCAAGTAACCTAGCCTAGGTGGTTTAGTATGCTTTGCAACCTAGGCTACTTAATCAGGTCACTTAAGTAGCCAAGGTAACCTAGGTTGTAAGTGTGGGGACTTGAATTCCTCACCTCCACATTGAGGAATCAAGTCCTTAACCATTGCACCACCACCCCATAAGGTGATTATTTTTAGACAACATATTGTAATAAACATGATTTTGAATTAACATATTGTAATCAACTTCCATGAATTTTTTTTCAACATATTGCATTGAATGAACTTGATTTTTTTTATTATTTACATAAATAAGTAGGTTATAAGTACGTAAGAGGTACCTATTAATAAATGCATGTATTTAAGTAACATGTAGTTATAGTCTATTAAGCCATAAAGGTATCTACTAAGTCTATGTTATTTAATAGGCTATGTAGGTATATACTAGCCTATAATTAATAGATTTAGCCTAGGCATATTAAGTATGTAGCCTAGCTTATTAAGTAGGTTTAAGGTTAAGCTACTTACCTTGTAGGCCAAAGTGGCTTACGTTATGTACATAACTACTAAGTAGACTTTGATAGCCTAGGTGCCCTAAACTACTTGTTTAGCTAATAGAATAGGCTACCTACCTACTAGGTGATGCACTCCCAATTCCTTAAAGGACTCAAATGTGAGTCCAAATAGAAGATAGCCGAAGAAGGAAAAGTCGGGGCACGCTCCCTAGTTCACAACACTTTGAAGGGTAGAAGGGCGTGTTAGAGCTTCGGGATGGGACTAGGAAGAGTTGACAAGCTTCACTCACTCACACAAGCCTACACACAACCCACACAAAGTGGTTAGTGCATAGTTGGAACACCTTTGGTGCTAGGACGAGCCATGGGCAACACAGACACACTAGACTCACCACGGCCCGAACTTGGGGGAAGCCATCACCTTCCCCCTTATAGTATACTCACCTACATCCAAATGGCTTTTCTCTCCCAGGACTTCCGAGTGGGAGTCCTGAAATCGCGCCAAATGGGACTCCCACAACTTTGGAACCCCATAACTTTGCGAACAGACCTTGGATTGCAATGCAGTCTAAAGCAAAGTTGTAGCTCTCATCGAGAGTTTTCCAACGGTATGTCGCATGCCCCCTGCAGCCAAGTAAATCGGATCGATTCCCGACTTTTTTAGGCTAAAGAGGTAAATGAAGTTAGCAATGAACAAAACATGCGATTGGACTGTAACTAAAACTAGATTTTGAAACTAATCCACATATTCATATTGAATCCATACATCAAATATAAAAAAACCTTGTTGTTTTTATTTTTTTCAATTTTTGGATTTGGCAAAAGCAATGAGTTGCAATTTAAATTTCCACATTTTACACTAAAACAAGTTGTTAGCTTTTAAAAAAAATCATCAGTTGAGCTAAAGAGCCTAAAGGGAATGAATTTTGACCAATTGGCTTAGGTTGATTAGAATTACCATAATGTGTACTACATAATTTCGAACATTATGGATCAAAATCTCACAACACATTAAACAAAATGCTGAACCTATCTCAAAACTAGAAATCATTCTTCCAAGATTTGGGTATTGAAATTTGCAACACCTTTTAATGAGATGTATGGAAGGTGAATTGAATGCATTTAGGTTAAATATTTTGGGAAAAACTTGAGAATGTGATTTCTATTCTATTTTACTAAAGTAGTTTATATTTGACATCCAGATGTCACATTGCTTGAAGCATGTACATTAGTTATAAAAGGCATTCCTTCTAATTTATACTCTAATAATAATTCATGTGTATTCCATTTTCTTTTCAATTTTGGGACATAATCAAAGTGGTAATCACCACAAAAAAATTGAAATAAATTTGGTTAATAGAGATATTTAATGGTACGTACATACTTGGTGTTAGGGGAAACAAGTTTAAAATTGCTAACATCTACTTAATAAAACCCTAATTTGTATCATGTGCATTTTTTTATTGGCCACTAAAAAAAGCTTACTTTCTTCAAAGTTAATCTACCATTCAAAACCAAAGCATCTACACTTAGAGGTACCTTACCTATAAAGATTTTTGTGTTGCCAAGATGATGGTTTGTCATCTACACTTGTCAAAAAGGTAAGTCGGTGGCAAAAAGATGATTGCATCTTTGTTCCCAACTCCAAAAGAAGCATGCTCTTGCAATTGTTTGGTACAAATTTCTTGCATGTGTGCCAAGCTTGTCACTTGTTTCTTTCAATTATTTGTTGTGTTCATCTTCTTTCCATTGTTTGATGATGCTTTTGGGTTTTTCAACCTTACAAGTCTCCATTTTTTCCTTGCAATATTGTCATGCAAAAACTTCCCAGCATAATTTTTACTCTTCTTTCCTTTCTGGCCTTGAACACCTATAGAATAGAACATGAATTTAGAAATGCATGAAACAAAACTGAACTTGAATATATTTGCAATTAAAGTTCAAAATACTTATTCACTAGGATTTATGTTTCCTTGGTTAGAATCAAATTCATCAACCATGATGTCATCATTTTTTTGTGATGCCATTTTGCTTATGTTGATTGTTGTTATGTGAAGGTACTGGGCATGAAGGTGTTATGTGAAAATGTTGTGTGAAATTGTTAAGTGAAAATGTCACAAGAAGGTGTTGTGCGAAGTTGTTGGATGCAACAATGTTGTGTGCAAGCTATTGCGTGATGGAATGTAAGCAAAAATGTTGATGGGAGCATGATGTGCATAATGAAAATTTTCTTAACTTTAGATTATCTTGTTTTTTTTTCTGGCAAATATGTTACCACAAGCTTTTACAAAAAAATGTTAAAAAATATTGGTGTTAATTTAAAACTTAATGTTAATGTAACTCCAACTTTTAACACTTTTGTCACGTGTACATGCCATGTCATCGCTTGGTGTTAGGATAACATTAAGTGTAGACACAATGTATCATGCATTTTTTTAAACATTCACTTACCAGCACTTTAATTCCAAGTGTGTATGTACCATAGTAGAAACAAATTTAAGCATCCTTTTATATTGGCTATGTATTGGAACCTATTTTTAAAATCTAGCAGTTTATTCTTTTAAAAATTAAAAATCTAGTAAATTTATTTTGGCCATTTTTCCTTTAAAAGCCCTTTATGTGGATTGAAATCAGATTTTTTAGGTTGAAAATTTTTGAATATTTACCAAGAAAAAAATCACCACTTTGGTGGCTATAATCTGATGGATTAAATAGAATACTCTTGAAAAGAAAATTTACCAAAAATGTGTTCCTCATGAAATGGAATGGAAGAAATAGAATCCATCACTCAAAAACACAAAAAAAACCATAATGACATGGATTTTATAATGTGGAACTAGATTTAACCAATTTAGCAAGTTTTTTGAGTTTGGAATGTTATTTAGTCACAAATTTAGCTACATTCCATATTGGGTAATGTTTATTACCATGGGTGTAATGCCTTGCCCTTTGAGCAAAGTTTTAAATTGAGCAAATTCCCCCCTAACCCCCCGTCCCCCCCGTCCCCCCCCCCAATAACTTTTTCTTTTCTTTTTCCCTCCTTTTTTCTTTGGATGTTCTCATATGGTTCTCAATAATTCATAATTTTTTATGTCAGATTTTTCATGTCCATGTAGATGCGCTAGGGAAAGAGGTTAAATAGATAGGCTTGAAAGAGGAAGGTTACTATATTTTAATATACATAACCTGGACATCAAAAAGGCACATGTTAAAAAAAAATTCATATCCATGTAAGTGGTAATCAGAAAGGAGTGAAGTAACTAGGCTTGGAAGAGGTAGGTATGAATGGCACATACACACATAGAACAATATTTTTTATTATATAGATTTTATTTAAGACCCATGCTTGATGTCACAATATTAAATGCAATGATAGATTTGAGACACCACAACCACATGTACATCAACAGCCCTAGTTTGGCTAGGTTGATGGCTAAAGTTTGGGGATGGGATGCTAAGGACAATGAATGATATTGGAGTGAGGACTAAATGGCAGGGTTGATGTAGTAATTATCATGTAGAAGATTTTTATTTTACTTTAATTAAATTCTGGTTTCTTCAGTTGAGTTCATTAGAAATTCTTAATTATCCAGAGGGATTGATCCCATGTGGACTGTAAAAACTTCTTATGAACTTCTTAAGCAGTGGAAGTTTCAAAGTAATGTGACTAGTTTAGGTTTCATTGCAAATTTTGCTTGTTGTAGACTTATGTACATGCAAAAGGTCTACATTGTGTGGAAAATGGCCACAAAATCAGAAGTTTGGCATTGAAACTTTTCCATGGCGTCAACATTTGTAGGCACTACAACCTTGGTTGCTTCTCGAACCCTTCTCAACAAGGAAAAATTGAATTAATATGTGTTGAAACATGTTGAACATTGAAGAGACTACAGGCCAATGCTCTATGTGGACATTGTAGGGTAAGGCATTAATGAGTATGGAACATTCACAAAATCCATGCCAACAATTTTTTACAAAACCTTACTTTGAAAATGCCAGCAGGCATGGGCATTGGAAACCAACCAATGCCATCCTTTCTAACAAAATGCTCTACACCAAAATTATGCCTTTGGGAAGTATTAAATCTTACAACCCAAAAAACCCGGGGGCAAATATATAGTTTCAATAAATATATAGTTATATAGTTGGCAACAGGGTTTTTATTTTGCTCAAGTAGGTCCAATGCTGAGGAATAATTACCATTAGAAGGCAACTGTCCTAGGCGGGCTCTAGCATTTTTCCAAAAGTGCTACTACAAGTGGCAACCTAGGAAGTGCCTAGGTCACAATGTCAATAATTAATTATTTTATTTCGAAAAATAGTGAAAAAAATCTAGAAATCATTATTTTTAATTTTTTTTCAAATTCTGAAAAACTCTCGAAGTTGCGAAATTTGGCAACTAAATTTTTTTAAAAGCACTAGCCTAGTTGGCAACTAGAAAGTGAAAGGGTGTCAGAGCTCCAGTGGCTCTCTGAGAATAAATCTCATCAAAACAAAGAGTCCATGATGTTCCCCAAAACCTGTCAGATTCTTTTCAATCATCCAACACTGGCATTTTTTCATCCATCAGTGCTAGATCATAGGTACATATTTGTGATTGGGTTGCAAAGATTTTCATTTTTTTGGTTATAAAGCGAAGAGGGTCACGATCGCCAACACTGCTGAAGCTCCTGCCGTTAGAGCAGCTACAGTAGCTGCGGTTGGGACCAGAGCGCAGCTGCCTGCAGACGAGCTTTGAGCCGATCCGGGGCCAGGAGCTTCGACTGTGCCGGGACCAGACGCGATGGCAGGGCTCACAGCTCGAGGAGAAGAAGCTGGGGTGATAAAGCTGGGAGAACCAACTGGTGCATAAGAACTGAATGGTGAGCCTGCTGGAGTGAGTGCACGTTTAGGTCTAGGAGCTCTGATGGGAGTGGGAATAGGAGAGCTAGTAGGGTGAGAAGTGGGAGGTGAAGGTAAGGATATTGTGGGTCGAGGTGGAGCTGGCAGAGGCGGTGAAAGTAAGCTGGGTGTGGGAGCTGCTGGTGAAGGCAGAGGTGTGGGGGATGGACTAGGCAGACTAGGAGGAGGTGATGGTAATGGTGTGATAGCTGGGGGCGAGGGTAGTGATGTGGAAGGTGTGGGAGCAGGAGAAGGAAATGGTGGTGAGGGTACGGGTGGAGATACTAGGGTTACTGGTGGTGAGGAAGCTGGAGGTTGGAGTACTTTGTGACCAGGGACATGAGGAGGAGGAGAAGGAGGCAGAGTCTTAGGGGGTGGTGGAGAATGAACTGGAGGAGGAGGAGAAGGAGGAGGAGAGTGTACCACAGCAGGAGGAGGTGGAGGAGGAGAGTGTACCACAGAAGGAGGAGGTGATAGTGGTGGAGAAACATTGACTACCTTTGGGGGTGGAGCTTCTGAAGGTTCGCCAGCAGGCAATACATTGACTTTCAACAGCATACCAGCGCCGGAACAATGCGTTGGAAAGCCACAAATGAAGTAAAATGTGCCAGGAGAATCCAAGGGGATAATATCATCTCCGCTGCTGTAAGTTTGCAAAGGATTTAAAGTATTGCAGGTATTGTAGTCCGCTGCAGTCACTGCTTCCACGTCGTGGGATTCTGCTTGGTACTTGAATTCTGCGAGCACACCATATATAATGAAATTAGACATGCATGCCAATATATCAGCTGCCTGACTTGACTTGACTTGCATCACCAGATTCCACCATGTCAAATTTAATCCAATTAAAGAATTATGGGAACAACAAAGAAAAATCCAAAACAAGTTACTACTACTCCAAATTAACATTGAACATATCCACAATTTCATATCAAATTCTTATAAAAGACATGCTACACATTCATAGCCATTTTCAAGACTATAGAACTTTAGCGTATACCCAAGTTCTATACCCTAAACTATAGCCAACCTAAACCTGTTTTAAATGGGGCAACACCCCAAGTTCAGGTTCTAGTTCAATTTTGAAAAGAGGCAAGTTATCCAGCTAAGTTCCAATGACAATTCCAACAAAACTCGAAACCTCTGATCTGGAGACCTAATTAACCTGGACCTGAACCTGCCTAAATCCCAGAACCTGCCAACACTGGTTGCAACCACACAGTCATCTGATAATAGAAAACCACATGAGGAAGGCAGATCGCGTATTAGCTAGCTAGCAGCTTGAGGTCCTGCTGGAAATGTTTGTTACTCAATATGGATCATGTATGATTACGTACCCAGCTTGTCACCGACGAAGAACTTGATCCCAGCTGCCCAGTCACTGTATTGTGTTGGGCTAACAGCATAATTCCAACCCGCTGCACCTCCCACCACATATGTAGTTCCCTGTGCCGACGAAGACGCGGCCGCTGATAACAAGCCAAGCACCACTACCACTGCTGCAGCTGCTGTTGCTGTTGAGCCCCTCATATTCTGAGTCTTGACCTAACGTATTGAGTACAGTCAAACCGGGATGAAAAGAAATCCTTAATTGAACCTCCCAATCTTCGCGAAGCCAGATCACTTGCAAATCCTCAGATCGTCAGATTATTCCTCGGATCTCGAAGCAAATCCTCAGATCATCAAATTATTAATTCCTCCACCTATATCATGACTCAAAAACTTCCAAGACTCATAATGTAACACACTATAAGTACCCTAACTAGTCAGCAAGTTAGCGAAACCTTGCTGCTTCATCAGCAGCAGCAGCTTCCAAACAGATCCTGGTTTCAAATGAGTCTTGACAATTTCATGACTGAAAATCTCAACTAGTTTAGAAATTTCGTTGGAAAACTGAAGCCCAGCTTGCTTTGAGCTTTCCAGCTCCTGGCACATAATAATAAGTCTTCACCATTGTAGATCAGGTGGCAATAATCGTCCAGCTAAATCAACTATGGCCCGGACTCCTGATCACTGGCAGTATCCGTTGCAATGGTGCAGCCTTGTAGCTGCAACTACAGCTAGTCTTTCCTAATTTTAGGAATTCATAGCAACGGATCATGATTTGGTTGGGGGAGAGAATGAGGGGGGAGGAAAGTTGAGAGGAAATTTTTAGTAGCGCTTCTTTTGTTTTTTTTGTTTTTGTCAACTAAGTCTAACAATAGAGATCTAAAGTGACTGATCTAGAGAGATAATCGACCCATGATTTACAATAGACCCCCTGCTGCAAAGAGTTGACTGATCTTCTAATTGGGAAAATTCGCCACTGCCAGCCAATTTTGCACTGGCAGCAAGCTGCAAAACCCAATTTATCTGAGCTGCATCATGGCACTAGCAGCTGCTTATATTACACCTGATCATATATAGATCTGCGCGATGGAGGGATCGGGTATTTTGATTTTTCCAAGAATATATTCAACTCCCAGCTGTGCTCCCAAATAAGCTGATTAGGTCATAATTTAGAACGTGACCGTACATATATACATGCATACGTACATACATATTATACCTATTACTACTGATGTTTGGCACAAAAATAATTTGTAATTTAAGGTCTAGTTGTAAAAAGGGAAAACATTTATTGATATTGGCTGAAACTGTTGAAAATTGAACTCCCAACTTGTGACATTAAACTATTTATTGTTCCAACCATTGGGTGGTTATTATCACAAATTTACACAACAAAACAAAAGGTGTACTTTGCATTGTGATTCCACATATGTTGAAATTCTGGAAAATTGAATTTGGTTACTACTTAACCTCATTTTGTAAAATAAATAAATATTCAACAAAGAAGTGCGGAACATCCATCCTAGGTATGGCATATATTATTAGCTAGCTAGCTCACCTTAGCTAGCTAATTGGAAAGAGTATCATCACCTGCTGGCTGGCTACATGAATGGGCCGCTGCTTTCGGGCTCCAGCCCAGTGTGGTGCGGTTATTAGTATCTGCCACAGATACCCCCTGGTTATCAGTCCTGGTATATACTCAACGAGACATGGGTTTTAAAAAAACAACCAGTTTTCTCAAAAAAAAATTTGAAAAATTAAAAAAACTGATTTTCTAACTGTCAATTCTTTGCTGGTTCTATCATGAAAGCTGTTGTTCTTTGAAGTTTCTGAAATAACTGGAACCAATGGTTCCAGTGTTTTTATTGCGTGGCAAAATTTTGCCACTTGGCAACAAAAGAAAGTCCTCTGTGAAGACCCTTTAGGAATTAGGGCGAGAAATTTTGAAAAAATTTGCTAGGAATTGACGATGAGCAACCTAGCTATAGCTATCCAAAAGAGTAATGAACAAGATTTGTTGCCATCACTATTGAAGTGAGGTTTCCATTGGATGCCACCCTACCCCCTTTTCATCACTTTTAGTCACATCGCCACTTAGTTGGGGTGTTTTGCTGTCATCGCTTGTGTTGCAAGATCACATTTGTAAATTGCCTACAAGATGGAGCTTCAATTTTTAATGTTCATAGTTGTTGTAGGATGAAATTTTGGTCATAAAAAGGTTTAGGTTTAAAAATTATTGTGTTTGGCATTCAATAACAAATCCCATAGGTTGTGAAAAATGAATTATGGAGATTTGATAAACATGTTTTGCTCAGAATGCAAGTGCAACACTAAATGGCATGACCATGAGAGGTATAGTAATTGACTTGTGTTTTAATTAATTATGGCAATTGTGGTGCAAATTGTTTTAGAATTTTAAAGTTGGATTGTTGTTGAATCAACTTGTGTGTTGCATTAAGTGCAAGGTCCGTTTGATTTCTTGCTTTCATGGAATTGTGGAAGTTGTAACGACAATGTGCAAACGAAATTTTTAGGTACACAAGAAAACATAATGCTAATTTTTTTTCATTTTCTATGATTTTTTTCTTGTGTTTCAATTGTGGAGAGGTGAATACCAAGAAGTGGCAACACACAAAGGAGTTAGGGTCTCATAAACCACCTTGAAGTACATAATTGCCTCCATCAACTTTGATTTTGGTGTTTGTTGTATTTTTAGTTTGTTTTTGTTTCTATGTAATCTTGTGGTGGCTCAACATTAGAGCAAGAGTTTACATCCTAGGTGTTTTTTTGCATGTTTTGTTTTGGACATTGTGTGCAATGTTGAAGTGTTTTTATTGTGTAGTTATCCGGTTTGAAACTTTGTTACCGAATGTCAAAGTTGAGAAGGTTTGCGTAATGAATGAGGTGCATGAAATGAAGTGACATGTTGTTGGAGCTCAAGGATCTAGGTGTGTTGCTTTTCAATGCATATTATTTTCGATTGAACTCAAACCCCAAGGTAGTTATTAGCATCAATTTTCATTTCTTGGGTGAAAGCACATTAGGGGTGAACCACTTTTCATAAAAAAAAGTGATGTATAACAAGTATTATAGTACATAGTAAGTTAAAATCTTGATGGTGTTTTCTGGCTATCCTAAACACAAGCAAAAAACTTTAAAATTTGCATAACAACATTTTGGAACTCAAAGTTCACTTTGAGTCAAAATTAATCTTGATCCAATGATTAGATTAAGAGGATTGGATAAAATTAATGTACATACAATATATAACTTACAATTTTTCAACGGTCATAGGGCTTCATGTTTGTGATTCATGAAACATTACCAAACAAAAGAAAATTGGAAAAATAATGCAATGCCCATTCATAAAATCTCCTCTATGATATGGTAGTGATTTTTTTCCTACAAAAGATATTATTATGCATTTATTGTTCAAAAATGCAAAAAACACACATTTTTTGAATGAAATGGTAAGTGTAGCCTTACTTGAAGAAATAAGAATTGTAGAAGGGGTCTACACAAAAGTCAACCAAATTCAAATGGAGAAAAACACCCAAATAAAGAAGGGTGCCCGCACACAAAACTACAAAATATGACAATGTCGAAACCGCAAAGTATGATGATGTTATAGAATAATGACGGCAAAATAATAATGATTTTACATCTTTTCCTTAGGTAATATAGGCTCAAAGCTAACCCCAAAACCCACTTCTATTGCAAAATATAACGTTATGATGATAATTTCCATAAACTTATCTTTCCTCAAATTATGATTATTATCAACAAAAGTGTTAAGGCCCTAAGAACAAATATTTCTTTAGCATTATTTCATCCCAAAACTTTAAATCTTTAAATGGTCATAGATTTAATTCATGTATATCAATATCATACACCATAAAAAAATTCACCCAACAATTCCATTCACAACCTTGGTTTTGAAGTATATATGCAATTTTTTAAAACTTTGTGATAGGTATTATTTTGTTACAAATATATTCCATACATTCAAATTTTTCATTATTTATTAGATTTTTTAAAATAATTGATTAAATTAAGTTTCAAATTAATCAAATATACTTAAAACAAACACAAATAATCCAAGATGTGATGTCCATACATTACTAAAAAAATAATTGCAGAAAAATTATACTTGTGACTACAATTTTTGGGGGGCTTTGTGTGCTTATGCCCTCCCTCTCCATCCCTTGACTAGTGTTTCCAAACGATGCTATGGTTTTTTGTTCAAGTGAACCAAACCCATGTTTGTGGTGGTAACACCCTTGACACCACTGCCAAGTTTCAGATTTCATTTTTTTTTCTTGCTCCTACAAACCCTAAACCCCTTACAAACACACCAACATTATCACCATCGTCATATGTTAATCAATCACCTAGTCAAATTGATGTTTTTGTCCAAGATGCATCTCAAATTACACCTTTGTCATCTGATGTTCCTCTTGAAGCCCCTTTTCAAACCACACCTCAATCATCCACTTTTAATAAAGGTAAAGACATTTTAGTGAATGAAGACCTTCCCTAGTCTATAAATCCACTAAAAGTTGATCCTAGTGAACCAAAGAAGAAGTAGCAAAAGAAAAGTGAATGGGAATTGAACAGGGGTTTATCAAGAACAATAGGCAACAAGGTTTTGTTGGTCTAAACTAGTTTGTGGAGAGGATGGGAAAATGCGCATGGTCAAATGTTGGGTTTGTTATAAAGTAGAAGGGAGGGACAAACTATTAGTGCCAAAATTGGAATCTTTAATCAAACACTCAAGGATGCGAAAATGCACAATTGCTAGACTTGGAGTTGTTGTAGGGCAATATTCTATTTGTCCTACTAATTCACATGTGAAAAATGAGAAGTTGTTTGCTACTAGAGGTTTGGACACGGTCGATGTTCAACTTGAGAATGGGGACAAAGTAGAGAGGGAAAAAAAAGTACATCCAATTTGTGAGAATTTGGCATCTTCTCAAACAAGGCCGTCCCATGATAGATTTTGAAAGATTGAAAGAGCTTTTCAGGTTTTCTAAAGTGGAGAATTGCCCCTATAAACATTGGTCTGATTCCATCGATTGGATCATGGTAGAAACGATGCACAATGTTGTCTTACGAACCACAAAAATTGTTATGCAAAAGTCTCCTTTTATTTATGTGAGTTGTGATGAGGTCACAACCATCAACAACCAATCATGGTTGTCTGTTCATGTGTATGTGATAAAAGAATGGAAAAAGGTTTCGATTTGTTAAACTTGCAACGTGTGGTAGATGGAGCAACTTTTGACAATTTGACCTCCTTCATTATGAAAAGTCTAATGGAATTTGGAGGTTTGAGTGAAACAAACCTTGCAAATAAACTTGTTTCTTTTGGGGTTGACAAAATTGTTATTTTCCAAGATGTGAAAAATGGTTTCATAGCCCAAATTATGCAAAAACATGCCCCATTTTGTGAGTGGTGTGCATTGCATGGCACATCACACAAATATGGATGTTCAGACATTGAGTGCTTTGAGCTTGGTGTCAAAGATTGAGAGTTTGTTGGTGTCTATGTACAATTACTTTGTTCATAGCCCGAAACACCACCTTGAGATTACTAAATTGGTAGAAATCCTTGAATGCAAAGGTAACAAGATTCTAAAAAATATCAAAACTCATTAGATTTATATGTTATCACCCTCAAAGCATGTTTCACAAGAGTACAAGCCATTAATTGTGAAGATGGCTGAAAATTTTACAATTACTGTGATTGCAAAAATCAATTATGAGCTTTTGTGCAATGCCGAAACTTAATTCGGTCTTGCTTGTGTTTTGACCTTATTGGAAGTGGTGCAAGTGTTGTTTAAGTTTGCACAAGGACGCCACACATTCATTTGTGACTTTGTGGTTGCTTTCAAGTTTTGTGAAACAAACCTACAATAAATGTATTGTGAACCTAACACCAAGTTTTCCCCCAAGCATTTTAGCCTTTTCCTTGAGCTATTTAAACACATCAATGACAAGTTGTGCTTGACATGGTGGAAAGAACTTGCATCTCAAGTTGAATATGCTACCGAGTGAAAGCACATTAAGGTGTCTTAGTTTTGATGGATTAAAGTCCTTTTTCTAGTGTAGTTGAAAATTGGCTTAAAATATGAATATTTACATGATATTGAAAGTAACATGTTTTTCCATTTCCTTTCAAATCTTCATGCTATAAGACATAAAAAATATCACAAAAGAAATGTTTTTAAAATAATTATTTTTAAATGCTTAAAAAGGTTTTTAAAATAATTATAGTTTTTGGGATTTTAAAAAGTCCATAACATAATAAATTAAAATCACATTTCATTCATTCAATGGATCTTTAGTTTTTTAAACATGATTCATCCAATATTCCAAAGTTTTGAACACATAAGACTAATACAATATAAGATAATAGTCCATATCATGAGTTTTGCAGGTGTGACAAAAAAGTGTGAGCAAAACTCAAAAGTCCATTCCTTATTAGCTATCCATAATTTTTATTTGAATTTTTCATTCTTGGAAGGTTGATTATGATACCTTTAAATAAATGATTCCCTTTTTCTATTATTTCAGTGAATTTTATTTTATTTATATTCTTATATCTAGGGAATACAAAAAATATGCCATTATGACATCCATATAAGGTCACCTTAGTGTGCAAACACCTTACCTTCTTCATTAACAACAAATTGTATATGTTACATGTCACTAATCAGACCATAGGTGGTGTTAATCTTGTTTCCAAGGAGGCTTGGGCTGAAACTACTACTTCCTTGAAAGAACAATGTTCTTCTACTATAGCACGATTGATTGTTGAGTTGGAAAAATGATTTCAAATATAAGAATTGTTGAATGCAACCAAGGTGATTTACCCTCAATGTTGGCTTGCTTTAGAAGCTAAGGCCACTTTTCTAGGGCACATGGCCCTTCTTCAAACACACTACATACGAGCATGCAAAAAGCTTGAGGATTTTTGGGATGTTTGTTAGGCCATTGTTAAACCCTCAAATCCTTGATCAACAATCTTCATTTTTCAAGTTAACAATGCAGAACCATTGTTAGGCTACCATGCAGCCCTTGCATGATTGCAACCCAACATCAAGATTGTGGGAGAGGCTTAAAACAAGTGAGATTTTGAACTCGAACATTTTTTAATGGTTTAAATTGGTGTGTATTTGCATGGTGATGATGTTGGGAAATGTGGAAAATGAACAAACATTCTCCAACCTTGCCTTTATGAAATCAAAGCTTGAGAATCGGCTTACTTCACATTTGGATCTAATTGTTCACATGTATGCTTAAAAATTTTACTCCCTAGAAACATTCACATTTTACATTTCAATTTGTGCATGGAAGGATGAACAACATCATTATGGATGACAAAATAGGTCTTATGTAGGTTTGCCATCTTTTTTGGGTCTACTTATATGGGTTTACAACTTTAAGGTTATGTTTGTGGTTTTATACCAGTTTTGTATGAAGTTCTAAAAATAATTTTATGAACCTTGGATGGTAGCTTTTTGTTATTGGACTATGATTCATATTATGTTAAATTCCATTGACTACATTTCATCAATGTTGATGACCTAATCTTGGTTGTCAATTGTCATAATTCTATTACCATTTTTATTATGACTAAATGGTTTTTTTTATTTTAAATTCATGTTATTTAATTAGGGTTTGGGTGCAAGCAAGGGTGTGAACTGCAATTTGGGCAAGATCCTAACTGGATCAAGGTTCAAATCCCCTTCATGCTACTAGGTTAATGGGGTTCAAAATTTGTTGATGTTGTTAATGGAACCATACCAATGGAGGAAGACATGGTAAGCTTAATCCTTTTATCATTTGTTGTGCATATGGGACTTGACAAAAGCTTTTTAGATGATGATGTTGTACAAAGGGACCTTACATAATTTTTTCCTTGAAGTTCCATAATGATGTGAATGGTGTTGTGAAAATAGGTATTGAAAATTAGATGTGCTATTGTTTTTTATGTCTACTATGGTATCCAATGTTCTTTTTTTTGAAATATTTCACTATAATATTATGGTTTTTTCCTCATTTATTTCTATAGTTTGTCTACTCAAGGTCCTTGAAGGCTATTAAAGTTGCTTAATGACTTTGAAATGGGGGTCTGTTGAAGTGCTATGAAGTCTTATTAACTAATTTTGTTTTTAGTTGGTTTGTAGGTTCCTAGAATTGAATGCAATTTTGGAACCAGGAAAGCCACTAGAATATCTAAACAAAACAAAAATTAAACCAAACAAAGGAATGTTTAGAAAAATTTACAAAATTTGCAACAACATTTCACAACAGGTAACTCACTAGTTTGGAATGGATATGGGTGGTTAATCCATGTGGTAAGTTACACTGTTAACAAGGATGGGATGAAAAGGTGGCAAGTTGAACAACAACTATTACACATGTCCAACCCCAAATTTCATTTTTTCCACTCAACATGAGTATATCAAAACCTTATGTCTCTAATCTACAATCTTCTTCAATTTTTTCTAAAAATATTGTTCAGCATATGCTATTTAAAAATGTTTTGTTATCTTGTAAATATTACATGCAAATGGGGACATATAGCAACAAGTGGCAATGGGATTTGTTGTGGAATGTGGAACCATTTTCAAGACCTTTCTTAGTTTTACTTGGCCTATACACCTAGTGATGACATTCTTCATTTTGCACATTAAAATTCTTTAAAATTCTTCATTTAGCACCTTGTCAAAACATTCTTGACCCGGGAATGTTTCCCAAATTACACTGGTTGATCTATAAAATTCATTAAAATTCTTGCTTCTTTGGGCTTCCATAACATTCTCGCACCAAGAATGTCATAACTATGCCTATACATCTTTTCCAATATTTTTATGCCATTTTTAAGGAGGGTAAATCATGTGCTTCATATGAGGATGGAAATAAATAGGATGAAGAAATAAGATGAAGTGGTTCTTAGCAATGTTTAATTTTTTCCCCAATTTTGTGGTTTTGAAACTTTGGCAACACCCATTGCCCCCATTCTACACCTTACAAAATTTGGGACCCACATGAAATCGAAGACCTAATAAAAATGTAACCACATGAACATGCAACCAACTTTAGGTCCTTGCCACAAGTTTATGAACATATGCTACTTAAGATAGCCAAATGTAGAGAAAAATATTTTTTATGTAACTAATTGAATTCACTTGCCTTGAAAAAAAAAACCCACCTAGGCATACCACCACACTCACATTGTAGCCACTCCCCTTACTTGGAAAAAATGAAAAAAAAAAAACATGAATGGTTCTGCAATTTTGATTTTTTTTCCAAACACCATAATCAATGCTTCTTTGATTCTAAAATTTTTAGACAATGAAAAATGCCAATTATTCAAAAAAAAAAAATCGTACAATATTATTCCAAATAATATTGATAGGTATTAGGGAAGGTGTGAAGTGACTTTCCATACCTCTACTCCTAGTTCACCTCCTTTGACTTTTTAACCCATAAGATTTTACTTAAACTTTTTTTCCGTTGATTTTAGGGTTTTGTTTTACCATGGTTATAGACCATTATTCTGTGTATTTTTTTCTTTTTCTTTGACCTATAAATTATAATCACGCATCTCAAGGTACCAAGTATTCCACATAGTCATCACCAAGTTGATTTTGATCGAAGATTTTTTTTCTTTTCCTTGAATTCATGGCATCGCACATGATTGCGTCTTATGGGCCTTAAGCTATCCAAATGAACAAAGAACCACCCCAAGAGTTGTCCTTAGATTTGACACTAACCCAACACCTTCGTGATGAAAATCTCGAACCGTGAAAGGTGCACCTTTGTCTCAAAATCGAACCCTTCAGATTTGGTATTATTGAATTTTTCCAAACTCTCATACCTTAGTGATCTTGTTGCAAGTTGACCCCATTTTTTACAATGAATTTGAAACTATTTGTGAAGGTTTTTACAAAATTAAAGACATTTTGATTTTTGCATGGTTTTCAATTCTCAATGTTGGACATTATTGGTGGTTACACAATCTAATTCATCGACCTCCTCTCAATAGCAAGGTGAATTACTTAATTTGCACCATCCGAGACATCCTAAATTTCCTGTAATTATGAACTACCATTGTGGCATAGCCTAGGACTCAACATGTACTCACAACTCCTCCTTGAACTTCTTCATAACTTGAATAAATTTTTTGTTCAACATGAAATCCATGTTGCAATTGCCAGCCTATCACCCTACTCATTTTAATTGTTATGTTGTTTCAAATTAATCCTACATGCTTATAATGCTTAAAGATTATTCTATCTCCATTAGACCTTTCATTGACACTCCTTAACTGCTTTAAGAACTCAAATCATCCCTACTTGTGTGACTATCTTCTTACTAGCAAATTTTCGCCATTTGAAAGCAAATGTTGATGAACCATTTGTGTTTCTAACACAAATGCAACAAGTATTTTATGTAGAAGATAGTGGCGCACCATGGTGGAAGATTGTTTTGCACAAGGAGCTAAGGTCTAAACATGTGGTAGCAGAAAACAATGAGGAGGTCAGTACCCTTGCCAATAATGTAATTAGTACAAAGGTGACACTACAAATTCTAGAAGCACCAAGCCACAACACATTTGTAGGTGCGATTCAACTAACTGGAGCTAATACAATCCTAACTATTCAAGGATTACAAAAGCCTTCTGCTAATGAAGAGGAGGTAATGGGCTAAACTACCTATTTTATCCTAGGTTATGTTAGTTAATCATGTGTGCAAGCTACAATAGTTGTAAACCATAGACATATGCTAGAAATATGTGGTACATCAATTGCTTGATTGGATAGAGTTGTTGTTGTACTTAGGGTTTCAACACATGGAAGGTGATTGCATACTACAATTGACCATTATGGAAGTCAGAGTGGCAATTTTTCTTGGATTTGAGAAATGTTCTTGCATACAATTCTTAACTCTTGTTGAATATAACAAAAAGGGACTCATTTATGCGAACTAACATGTGAAATATATAAACATTGCAAAAAACACATCAAAATCATGAATGTTCAATTAGTAATGGATTTTACAATCTTGGCGAAAGAGAGTGTCACAAACTATAAAATCTTAGATATGGACTTTTATCTCACAATGTGTTTATGCAATGTATGTGAAACTTTGAGATATAAAATATTTGAAGTTTAGGACATTAAAGGTTCATTTAGTGAATGAAACATTGTCTTAACTTTTGTGTTCCATAACATCAAATGTGTAGCCCTTAAAATATTTCACAAAGTCCATAAAGGCATAAAAAATGTTGATTTTCTTGATTTTTTTTAAGGAAAACCTTTTAAGTGGTTTTTAACATGGTGACCTCAAAAACAAATTGGAAAAATTTGAATTTTTGGAATGAAAGTTACATGGTCAATTTTAGGTCAATTTCAAATACACTAGAAATGGACTTTCAAAAGGAACTTTGATTTGTCAGTTCTGGTCCACTTTAATATGTTTTCACCTTAAAGTACTTTCAATTATGTTGGGCTGCATCATTTGAACAACCACAAGAGTTGTGGAAAGGCAATTAAAGACACAAGGTCTAACATGATGAAATGAAGGCCAATATATGAAAAAATTAATTGTATGAAGTGGATGTGCAACAAGTCTACTAAGTTATTATCTCTTTACATTTCCAATATTTACAATCTTTAAATAGCTATTGCAGTTGTTGATTATAGATAATATAATGACTCCATAAAAAAGTTGTGATTGTCATCATAATCAAGGGGTTATTGATTTAAAATATTTGTTTGCACATTTGATTATTTATTTGTTATTGGCCTTACAGATTTGGAAGTTGCAAATGAAGATAATTTGTTTGCCACTATTGCCACTTTAGGGTGCTATTTCTATTATTGTTATCTATGTGGTTCTTGTTTCTCAATTTTTTAAAAGAAGAAACGCCATAAACTGTAGAATGACAATAGCAATAACTTTCACAACAAATACCAATTATAAGGTCGAGGAGGAGCTATAAAAAATTTTATCCCATTATATATATGTATTCAAACACTATTGTTGTAAGTCATGAGTGCTATGAATGGAGAAATTTTCATTTGTTTTTTTTTTTGTATTTAGGATCAACTAATGATATTCTACAATAGATCTTAAGCTCAGCTTGTTTGGAAGTGAGGTCAATGGTGGTTGTAGCAATGGATGAGGAAAGTAAGTTTTCTATGGTGGTTTATGGAAAGAAAACATGGGTGAGTATGATGAAGATGATCACATTGATGCCCACAATGATGAAACTTTTGGAAATATTCTTGCCCCACCTATTGCAAGCACTAATGATACACATTACAACATACTAGGAACATGTAAATGCATATCATTTTTGTGTCAGTATATATTGTTCCTTTTGCAATAGTTATAGCAAGGAGTGAGTCTAAACAATTCAAACTCATTTGCCTTTGGTTAGAAGATAATGGTTTTTTCTCCTTTTCAAGATAATCATTAGAATAAATGCACCTATTCAAGAAGGCACATTGGAAAAATTGACAATTTTGTGTTTGATTGTATATTTGCATCATTATTTTACTTGGGGTGATTGTTTACTTGGTAAGTTTAATGGAAGCTATTCAATAATGTATTGGAGAATCCTGATTCAAGGTCTACACTGTTGCATTCTTTGTATGTTTTCATTTTTGTGGACCCTAATAAAGGTGCATTAATAACAGTTGCAATGGTTGCTAATTTCTAAGGGCTAGCAAAGGATAAAACTTGTCCTAATGCAAACCCAAAAACTAATATTGCCATGCTCCAAACATTCGGTTTATGGCTTTCCAACCTATCTACCCATTGTTAGCAAGTTCAGTACATTATGTAACATTCATGTGATGATGACCTTGCACGTGCTTGATTTGATTAACTAATAGGTTAGGCTAGATGCACTATTAGAAATCATGTCATTTGCAACTAGTCACTATGCAACTACAAATTTGGTATTGTATAATTTTTGGGCCATATGGTTGTGTGTGCAATTAACATGCAACTAAATGTGTACAACAAGGACACATATCATAAAAATAATGGCCTAAAATAAATTATTTATGGTTAAACTAAATTAAACTATATTAATTATGGCTAAACCAAATTAAGTTAAGTTAAATTAGGCTCAAATAAATATGGTTAAATTAAGTTAGGCTAAAATATTTATGGTTAAATTAAATTAGGCTAAAATTAATAATGCTTAAATTAAGTTAACTAAACTAATTATGGTTAAATTAAATTATGTTAAATTAAATTAAGTTAAAATAAACCATGTTTTAAATATGTATTGTAAGTTTTCAAATTTTATTTGCCAAACATATTTAAATATTTTTTTTGGCAAGTAAAAATATTTTATTTTATTTTATTATCACAAATATTCATAATTATTAATTAAATGTTTATTATAATTATAATGATAATCAATTATATTAATATATACTCAATAGGTATTATATATTTAAATTTATTATTTATGTTAAAATATTAATGTAAATAGGCTACACTAATTAACCTACAAGTACACAAACATTTTAAGTTAAGTACTAATTTAAACTAGATAATAATATTAAAACCATATTTTAATTAAGTAATCATAATTATTAAAAATATCATATAATCATCTTTGAAGTGCAAAAGAAAAGGAGTAATGAAAAATTAACAAGAAGAAAAACAAGAAAAATACGCTTTCGATGTTATAAAACTTTTTCTTTTTTCTTTTTTTTTTCCTTTGGACCCTTCCTACTTTCAAACCTTATAACTTTCTTATTTATTATTCATTTTAAACAATTTAAAGTGTTATAGGAGTGCCACTTGAAGTTCTACAAATCATGTTGGAACTCTAATAGCAACAAATCAACATAAAAGGAACTTTTTGAGTGTTTAAGAATCGGCCTTTGTAGTGTTCAATGGTTTTTTTTTTGAGTTCTTAACCCCCCTTTACTTTGGGGGGCCATAACTTTTTCATTTCTAATCCGTTTTTTATGATTCTTAGTGTGTCAGATGCACCAAGAGGAGGGCTTCAAGTTTATTTTGGACATTAAAAGCAACAAAGACCCTCCCTTGGTTGGTATACTCTAGTACAGTAGTTGCATCTAATGTGCAACTATATAAGTTAGTTTATGAAGTTTGCAATGAAATTTTTTATCCCATATGTTTTGGCTTCCAATTCTATTTGGCTTAGTATATAACTAAGAGCAATAGCTATGTAGTAGCCAAATACTAAATGCCATTGGGGATGAGTGAATAAAAAAAGCTTGACCTTTATGAAATGGTTAGACCTAAAAATAAAATCAAATTATTTTAAACCTACCTATATAACTTCGGCTTAACTACTTTTCAACCTACTTATATACCTAAATAAACCTACCTACCTAGTAGGGTTTAATAATTACCTACCTACGTAGGCACCACGCGTCAACATCTTAATAGCTATAAATTGGATGACTTAGATTTCATTAATTAATATTTAAAAATAAAAAATAGGTGGGCCTTGATTGCCACATGTTACCATATAGTTGGTGTTTTAAATGAACACATGTCACCATGTAATTGGTGTTAAAATGAACATGTGTCAAATGGTCAATGAACATTCCATGATGTGCCACATGTCATCATCCTAATGGTAAAAACTTTAATGATTGAGATTAATCCAATAAATTTTTTATTTTGGAAAAAAAAATAATGACATGTGTCCACAAACTAGTTATCTAATTTTTAAACACATGTCATATTTTGATTAATTACATTATAGTTGCAAGGAGAATTACACATAAGGTGCAACTACATTTGGATTGGTCTGTATGGATGAACATGTATATTAACACCATATATGCATGTTGCATACGTAGTGTCACATGCAACTAAATGTCATGTGGAACTTATCTTAGGCAACTACACAAATTTATAGTTGCATGTGTCGCATGCAACTGAATCTTAGTTGTAAATAACAGTTGCAAAACCCAAAATTTCTACTAGTGATGTTACCATATTACAACTAGCATTATTATAATAGAGGCCAATAGGTAAATTGCAAGCAAAAAACTAGCAAGTTACCTAGTTATCAAACCTTAGGGGAAGAAGGTTTGGGTAACCCAGTTTGACCTAGTTAGAAGGTGATGGCCTCCAAAAATGAGATAGTGGTCGTAAGAAAGATAAAAGAACCATTCAATCATTAATCATTACATATTTCCTTATTATTATTTTTTTTCTTTTTCTTTTTCCACTTGGTGGTTAAGAAAATTTGGACTTGTTTTGAAGGTTTGGTAAGGTTTTTACCAAACTTACATAATGTGGTTTCTATTGACAAGGCATTTGGTTTTTCAAGTGAGGATGTCAAAATGGTTGAAATCATGGCATTAGAAAGAAATAAACCCATTTTTTGCATGGGTTATGACATCCTACTAGCAATATTATCCCAAAAGCCTTATAGGCAATAATTTCTAATATGGTCTAAGTGATTAGTTTCATTTCATGCAACTACTTATATCATCTAAGCTCGTGTCTTTGGCTAGGCTTGCAATATTATATACCCTAGTAACCAAGTATGTTTTTGTACCAAAAAAAGTCTTATGACAATAGGGGCTACAACTACTTGATCTAGTGTTACCCCCTAAATGCATGGATATATTTGGAATATATCTTAATATAAGTGGATTATATTTGAAAGTACATTTACGCAACTTTAATAAATTGTAAAACCTTAATACAAATTTAATACAAATCTTTAAAAATATCTTTAATATATTCAAAATATAATTTTAATACAACCCCATAAATGTACTTTCAATATACCTTTGAAATACTCCTATTACAACTATGAAAAATTACTTGTAATTAATTTTTAGATTGGAAAGCGACCTATGGGATTTAATAGCTTGTTCTTGGATGAAATTTTATATGGAAATAATTCATATTGAAGGATGAAGCTTTTAATAGTTGCAATGTGGTCACAAGATAGTTGCAAAAAGTTAAAGGATAGTTATTAGTTGCAAAAATAGTGTCAAATTACACATAGTCGCATGTAGTCACAAAATTATTAGTTGCAAAATACAAGTTTTCTAGTAATGAGCAGATTCTGGTTTTTAATGGTATGGCACCAATTACAAAGTTGATGAAGAAGACATAACCCTTTATCTAGACCACAGAGTGTAAGAAAGCCTGGGATCATATCAAGTAGACATATATGGAAGCACCAATTCTGATACCTCCAAATTGGGAGCTAGAGTTTCATGTGCACACAAATGCATCTTTACTAATGGTAGGTGTAATGTTAGCATAAAATCCAACTGGTAAGTATAACCAACCTATAATATATGCTTATAGATTATTAAATAAAACATAGTAGAATTATATTACTATAGATAAAGAAGCCTTAATAATGGTTTATGCTCTTCATAAGTTCAAACATTTTTTGTTGGGAAACAAATTTGTTTTTTATGTAGATCACATGGCTCTTGAATATTTGGTCAACAAACCACAAGTGTCTAGAAGGATAACTAGATGGTCATTATTATTTTTGGAGTATAAATTCATAGTAGTCTACAAGCTTGGTAGAACACATGTGGTAGCTGATGTTTTATCGGAATTACTAGATAGCCAAGAACCATTGGGAGTCCCAAATCAAATTGTAGTGCATCACTATTTTTTGTAAAACCTATATAGATGCAAGAAGTGAAGAATTATTTAAAGACCAATTAGATGTTAGAAACTTTGAACTTAGCTCAAAAACATAAGTTAACTAGAAAGGCAAAACCCTTTACTCTAAAAGAGTGAAAAATGTACAAAATGGGACAAAACAATAGATTGCACAAATGTTTGATTACCTTAGAAGCACAAATTGTTCTTAAGGAACTACATGAAAGAATGGCAGGAAAACATTTTGTTATAGATACTACTATATGAAAATTCTAGATGCAAGTTATTAGTGGCCAACTCTATTCAAAGATACTCATGAATTTTGTAGAAGTTGTGACAACTATCAAAGAACTATAGGACTAAAAACAAGAAATCTAACCAAACTAGTAACAACATTTCTAGAGGAACCATTTATGAAGTAGGGTTTAGATCTTATAAGTCCAATTAAACCAACAGGAAGACTAACATGAAACATATATATTCTGATAGCTACAGATTATGCAACAAAGTGGGTAAAAGCAAAGGCATTTAAAACTAATACTGTTATAGTCACAACCAAATTTTTGTATGAAGGTATTATTACTAGATTTAGATGTCCTCTGACCATAATCATAGATCAAGGAGTACATTTCATCAATGATATAATCAAACATTTGACAAAATAATTTATGTCTACATACCCACAAAGAAATGGACAAGCAGAATCTACTAACAAAGTTATTAGTAGATTACTGACTAAGTTAGTCAATGAGAAGATAATAGACTAGGATGAACATTTATCCATAATTTTATTTTCATATAAGATAGCTTACAAGGTGGCAATAGGATACCTTATTAGTTAGTTTATGGTTTGCATCATTTAATGCTCATAGAATATGTTCTATCAACTATTAATAAGGGACCACATAGATGCAAAACTTACTAGAATATTAAATGCCAAAATTACATAATTGGAGAAGTTACAGGAGAACAGATTGGAGGCTCAAAACAATGTTGGAACAAATTAATGGAGTAGATTTCTATGGAGTCAACAAAAACACACAAAGAAAAAGTTGAAATTTGGAGATTATGTTTTGTGGTTTCCCAAGGGAGAAAAGACACATCTAGGCAAATTCAAAAAAAGATGGTTTGGCCCATTCAGGGTACAATATTGCTTACCCAATAACATTGTTTTTCTTGTTTTTGTTAACAATTTTGAACCAAACCCAATTTTGGTCAATGTTAACAAGTTGAAACCTTATAGATATGTGGATCAAACATTGAAAGGGATTCAAAGTTCACAAAATCAGAAGTCCTTAGAGTCTATAAATTTTTATCACAAAAAAAAGGAATTTGATGAAGATTTAGAAGATGAAAGAACATCAGAGATCATAAATATTCATCAGATAGTCACATTAGAAGAAACCTTAGTGAATTTGATGAATCAACAAGCTATGATACTACTCAAAAACCATAATAACATAGTCTCGCAACCAATAGACTATGGGTCAGATAATTCTATAACATCAAAACAATTCTCTATTGATATGATGATTCAACATAAGACAAAAAAAATTTGTAATGTGGACAACACCAAGTCATTAGAAGAAACCGGTGCCATATTTACAAAGTTGTTAGGTCAACAAGCATAAATTGTAGCCCATATTGCTATCAATATGAACTTGAACAAAAGTCGATAATTGTTAAGAAACAACAAAAGGACAAATCATTAAAACACTAACCTTAAAGTGGAAAGTGAAATGTCACTATACAAAAAGAGGTGATGGCGTCTTTGCAACTAGTAAAGAATAAAACAACTCTTTGTTTTTGTTTTCTACAAACAAGTTTCTATCATTTTTTATCTCCAAAATCAATGTAGAAGAAAGTTTTGTTGAGAAGTTGCAAAGATAATTCAAAGAGAGATTACAAAAATTGAGAGAAGAAAAGTAAGAGAGACAAAAAGAACAATAGAATTTTTCCAACATTTTGCTTAAGAGGAACAAGAGTAGGACGATTTACAACAACACCAAGAAGGACCATCACAATAAGAGGAGACTACACAAAAGCAGATTCTATAGAAGGTCTGAATTCCAAACAAAAAGCATAGCAAGAGAAGAACTTGACAAGAAATGGTTGCCAATCTTCGAAAAAAAAAGGTCTAGACTCAACAAGATGATGAGGGTAGGTATATCTTTACTCCTACAAAGCAAAATTATAATATCAATCTAAAGAACATTCTACTCTAGATAAGTTCCGGAAAGGAGGAGAGAAAATGGGCAAATAAAGCTAGTTTGGTAGGTTTGTTTGAAATTGAATGGAAGATTCTCAGTCATAATATTTTGGTTGAAGTTTTGAACAACTAGAAATTGGATTGTGAACACAAAAAAATCAAAGTTATGATGGTAGAGGAACAAAAAATTATAGATAGACATTTGTTAGCAAAAGTTTTTTAAATCTACCATATAGGTGAAACAAAAGTAGATCAAGCAAAAATGTCAGATGCTAAAGTAGCTTTGGTAGACATAGCTAATAAGGTTTTAGATATTTACAACACCAATGAAAGATGGGTTGTTAAGAAAATGAAACCAAAGTATGTCAATAAGATTGCTACAAATATGCCCATTATTTATCAAAAAGATAAGGTGTAATACTTTAGCAACAAATCTACCATGTTGATTTCTAAAACAAATCATGGAAAATCTATCAATTAGGCTACAATCATGTATTTTCAATTGGTCAAAGAGTTGATCAGATGGGAAAAGTGTGAAGAGAACATGATTGAGGGAACTGCCAATAGAGAGCCCAAGAAGGATATATGCCATTATGCTATTGTCCTAAAAGTTTTGTTTCAAAAATGGTTTCCAGTTCAAAGAGTAAAACCACAAGAGAAAAAGAAATAGAATGAGTAGCCACAAGAGGACAAGAGGAGGAAAGAGATTCTAAGGGAAATGTTTATAAAAAATAAAAGACCTCTGAACCCTGCACATGTTTTTTAAAAAAACAACAAAAAACAAGGATAACCATAAGAGCAGTTTTTAATGTCCTAATCTAATAATGGAGAAGAAAGGGAAACTCTACTGAAGAGGTAGAGAAGACAAAAGGACACTACAATGAAGGGCAATGTTAACTTTTAACAAGTAACAAAATTGCTAAAAAAATAACAACAATAGCAACAAAGACAAAAGGAGAATTCTATGTGTCCTAGGTCCAATATAAAACTACAAATCTCTCCAAAACAAGAGAAGATATCAAATGAGCAAGAGCATCAAAGATGGCTCAAAAGGGAGCCACAATCGCAAGCCCACGAGGGAATAGAAGAATAGATATAGGAGTTGGAACCAAATTTGCCAGGTGTGCAACAATTTGCTCCAATACAATAGAATATGAAAGTATGCTACCTTCAAGACAAGGTTCTATTACACGAACAAACATTTTTGGAAATATTTAAATTTCACATAGAAGTTTAAATTCTTCAAATATTAGTTCTAGGGGACAAACTCCTAGATTTCATACACCAAGGTCTATGCAAGGACTAGAAGTAGAATTGGATGAACACATGAGAGCTGCTAGTATGTTTCAATAAGTAGCAGAGTACAACATACAAATGACCAACATTCTACTTAGATTTTCTGATTCAAAAATAAACAGATCACAAAGGAGAAGGACAAATTTGTTCAGAATTTGTAGGGGGCTTTGGAGAAGGAATAGAAGTTCAAAACAGGGTTGCAAGTGAAACTAGATGAGAATAATGAAGTATTGGCAAAACTGCAAACAACTAGATAGAAGATCAATGACATAGAGAGGCACAATAAGGATTTGGAGAAGATCATAGTAGATAGGGATTCTTTGTAAACAACTTTGATGCAAATGGATGCTAGTTATTGGAAGTTGAAGACAAAGAAGGATTCTTTGAATGTGGAACACAATAAACTTAGAGAGATTACAAGAATATGGAGTAGACTTTTTTGAAGCAACAAAGGAGTTAAAGGAGCTTATAGAGGATATTGGTAATGTATAAGAATCCAAAAATGAAATACAAAGGCAATCTAAGCAAAGACATGCATAGATGGATAGAAACTTGCAAAGGCAGAAAATTGTTATTGAAAGGTTACAATAGATTCTGGAGTAGGCCAAGGGCATCAAACCTTTCAATTATGACAATGTCTTCAAAGAAAACAATGAACTTAAAAAGCAACACAGTTTGCTTTCGGTAAAATTCAAGGGGGTGAAAACACACTAGAGTGGCTAAGTTTCCGTGGATTAGAGTCCCTTTTCAAAGTCCTTTCTAGTGTAATTGAAAATTGATTTAAAATATGAATATTTATATTATATTGAAAATAACATTTTTTTCCATTTCCAATTTCAAGTCATGATGCTCTAAAACATATAAAAAATATCACACGAATTTTTTTAAATATATATTTTTAAATGCTTAAAAAGGCGTTTAAAATAATTATTGTTTTTGGGATTTTGAAATTTTTGTAACATAATAAATTAAAATCACATTCCATTCCTTCAATGGATCTTTATTTTCTTAAACATAATTCACTTAATATCCCAAAATTTCAAACACATAAGATTAACACATTGTAAAATAAAAGTCCATATCCATGAGTTTCACATGGCATGACAAAATTTGTTGCTAAGATTCAAAAGTCCATTATTCATTAAATATTTACGATTTTGATTTTTTTTTTGCATTTTTAAAATGTTAACTCTATTAACATTACATATGTGAATCCCTTTTTTGATATTTCAATGAAAATATTAATGTTTTATATTTAAATTTCAAAGAGATATAAAAAAAACTACAAGTGTCACCTAAAAAGGGACAGCGTAATGTGCTTTCACCCAAGGCATTGACTATGGAAGAGAAGGATGTAGATCTTTAGTGGGATGCAGTGTAGGATATAATTTAAAAGGATGTAAAAAAAGTATGTAGAATGTATGAGAGAAATGAAAAGCTCTATAGACATAAAATATCTTAAATAAAAAAGGTTTTACCATCATTCTAGTATGAACCTTTAGTCCTAACTCTAGAACCAAAAACTTTAAATGAAGAAAAAGAGAAAAGACAGACTGATGGTGCAGGACCATTAGAAACAAAAACCAAAGAGGAAAAACCATCAAACCTCATAGGAGGAAAAGATAGTTCCTAAAGGGAAGCTGATGGTATGAAATATATATCAGAATAAACTTTAAAACCATTAAAATCTGTTCCGCAGGAGGTTAGTAGTTCCCAAAAGTATGGATCTACAACTACAAAAATAAGAGAGTAGATATAAACTAAAGAACACATAATTGAGGAACTATAGGAAGATCATATTGATCTAACATCAAAATTATAACAACAGGGGTAGTCATAGCAATAAATATAAGTCACATCAAAGTTGTAGTCACAAAAATAGATAGTAACATATTAACAAACAAATGCACAACTGCCAACAAAGGTACAAGAAGTACAATAAATTTTTTTGAACACAATAGAAAATTAGCCTTTGATTCAATATGAAGTATAGCAAGCATGGATAGATTAGGATGTAGTACAAATAGATCAGATGTAATATAGCAAGATCAGTATCAAATTTTTAACCCATAGGATCAAGAACAACATTAGATTTAACTTTCTTAACATATTTCGATCCAAAATTTTGGGATGTAATTCAAAGTATGGGTGGGGTAATGTTAAGGGAGTAATTAATCATTGCAGATAGTTAATTAGTTAATATTTACTTACCTAGTTACTTTTCTAGGATTTACTAGCTAATTTACATAGTTTTCATCACCATTTGAATTTGAATTGACCATAGGATTGTTTTAAGGTGATCATTTTTGGCAAGACACAAGAGGAAGATGATTGTAGAACATTGAGTTGGGAGAATATGGAATAAATGCATTGTTTTCTAAAAAAGCTTAAATTCCATAACCAGATTTGTTGTTTTGATGTTTTTGTCATATTTTTCATGACTAGATTAAGTTTTTGAACTTATATATGAATAGATCTAAATGAGCAGATACAAAATAATTTATTAAGTTTGAAACCACCTCAAGTTTGTGCAACTAGATGCAATTATGATGCAATTAGATGTGATTATGATGCAACTAAATGTGATTATGATGTGACTAGATGTGACATAATTATCCTAGGTATTTTTTAGCCTAAGAATGCTTAGATTAACCTAGGTTGGGTTAGTAAGTAGGTTTACAAACTAGTTCATCTTAAGTCAATTTAGGGAGTTCTAAGTTTAGGCTAGGTTGGTAGGTAGTAAATAAATCAACCTAGGTCAACCTAGGATGGCTAAAGTTAATTCAAGGCTAAAAATTTTGAGCTTTATAATGTTTTGTTAAATATAATTAGTATAAAAAAATGTGGTAGTGTAATGGATAAAGACTTGAACCCCAAAATGAAAGTGAGGGGTTCAAATCCTCACTCTTGCAACCTACAATACCTAGGCCATTTGGCTTAGGTTAGGTAATTTAGTGTAGACTTTTTGGGTTAGAAGTCTGATGTTTGTTTTTAATTTAAGCCACCTAGCCTAGGTTAGGTAGCCTAAGTTGCCTAATATAGGTAGCTAGCTTAGCTAGGTTAAACTAAATTGATTTTTGGCTAAGCAAGTTAAGCTAGGTTGTTTTGTTTAGCTAGGTTAAGCTATGTTGACTTTTGGCTATGTTAGCTACATGGGTTAAATTATGTTGATTTTTGGTCATGTGCAATGATTCATAACATATTTATAGATTTTTGACACATGTCATCCATCCATCAAGGCATCTTTTGTAGCATTTAGTCAAATAAAATGATTAAATTGAGATGGCAAGCACTTTACATGTCATACCAAAGTTAATGATGACATGAAATTTCATTATTATAAAAAAATTTAAATTGAACTTCCCTTGCGATTAAATGGGTGAAACAACATAGGTTTAGCAATTCACTAATCACTAGTCACATATGTCCCTTCTGACTAATATGTAGTTGTAAAGGTTAATTGCAAAACCCAAAATGTGTTGTTATGTGTGATGAACTAGTCTTGAGGTCCCTAGCTCCTATTTGATGTTCTGATTACATGTATTAATTTGACACAAGCTATGGAAGCTAAGATGGGATAGGTTGTTGATGTGATCAATGTTCTTGACCCATTTGATTCTAAGGTGATCCTCTTTCAAAATAACATGCAGGCTCAAATTTTTAAGGTGATCAAACCTTGTATTTGTTTCTTGATAGCTTATGATCCACATCAAGTCCACAGCATGTTTGCCCTTATGTTTTATTTGCATTGCAAGTCTTTGTGAATTTTAGAAAATTATGTGGGATGGGGGAATGTTATCCATCTTGTTATTAAGTGTGATGCAAGAAAGATATTTCTTCTACTAATGATCATTTTTTATGTATTGAACCCTACTGTCCAAGCATATGTAACCCGAATTGATGGATCATATGTTAGAATTGTTGTTGTTAAGAAAGAAAACAATAACATCTTTGGTGTTGGTGTTTTTATTGAAGAGTTTTCCCATGCTCTTGTTGTAAGGGAGTTATTTCTATTCAAGAGGTTGTCCGTAATTCTAGTTACATGTGTTGATTCAATTCCCAAATGTTGGCTTCCTTACCAAACAAATCCTCAGAATTTTGGGATCACAGATTGAAATTGAACTTGTGTTTAGTCTTGTTAGTGTGTTGATAGTTCTCCAACATTGCCAATTACAAGTGGAAAACTTAGATCATATCATCATTATTGCGAAAAATTGGTTGGATGATCCGGGCAAATGAATTACACACGACATAAAGATATGAAGGATTCTATGATAGTTGAAACTTCATTAGGTAAAGACAATTATGATTTGATTGAAAAAGTAGATTTTTGAACAATTGGAACTAGATGGTTGATTAGGTTTTACATGGTAAGATTTAGAATCATTTTTTTACCTTATTATCTTTTTTTCTTTTGAAAGCTTGTTGAAGATTTTAATCTTTGTGCCATTGTGAATTTGCAAGTCACTATTGGAGTTCACCAATGACAAGGATGGTGTCTTGGTTGTGTTTTATGGAGTTTGGGTGTTTATGTGGTTTCATGGGGCGTATGTGGGGTGTGGTTGGGGCAAGCAGCTTGTGTTGCATTGGGCAAAGTCTTGTAAAGGACCAAGGTTCAACTCCTTCACAAGTTATTAGTGTATTCAAATTTGTGTGATTGCAAACAAAATTTCAAACATAAAAAATTTATGGGTATCTGTTGTGCATGTCCTTTTGTTAGTTTGACTTTGACAACAAACAATATCCGGTCAAAGAAGAAAGATGAACATGAATTCATATCCATCTTGACACATATATGTGAAAAAATTCAATGCATATCTTTATGTTTAGTTTTTAGAAAACATATGTTATATTGGTATTCTATAGTATGCCTCAAAACTTGATATTTGAACAACACTAGTTAATACACTCTAACATATGTGAACCCTTGCAAATTAACACACATGAAGATTGTAAGTATTTTATTATTTTGACTAAATGTTGTTTTGTATATCTAATGAAACACACAAAATGGAAACATTCTACAAATTTCTCATATAGGACTTTGTTGAGAAACAAACCAATCAAAAATTTAGAATATTGGGATTTGATTAAAGAGGTGAATATAAATCAAAAGAATGTACCAAATATTTCCAAAAGGAGGGCGTCAAGAGGGAATTCACCCAACATACACGACTCAACAAAATAGTCTTCAAAAAGAAAGAATAAGACATTAATTAAAGTTGTCTTAGTTATGTTAACATATGTAAATTTACCCAAAATCTTGTAGAAAAAAGCTTTGATGACTACAAACTACTTGTAAAATAAGAGTCTCACTAAAAAGAAACAAGACATCGGCCTAATTTGTCTTGCTTTAAAATATTTGGATGCAAGGCTCATAAATTAAATTATAAGGAAACAAGGCAGGTTAGATGCACATTCAATTCAGTGCATATTCTTTGGTTGTAATGAAGAATACAATGCATGCAAACTTAGGCGAGCCTTTAGATGAGGGCCCATGACCAAAAAGTGGCAAATCAAGGCTAAACCTACATGGCACCATTTTGGAGGGAGAATCAATTGGTTCATACCAGAAGAAAAAAAAAGGCTACAAAAGAGAGCACGTGACTTGAAGAACCAAGATGCAAACTAGGGTCCAAGGCAGGGTCCAACTTAAGCATCCAATTTGCTCCAAACGAGTCCAAATTGGTTCTAGGAATTTGGACCCTGGACCCATCTAAAGTGGGCCTCATTCTACAGTTTTTTTGGGGGTCCTTGACTTTTCCTATTTTCTCACCGTAAAGAAAAAGAAATACCACCCCCACAAGCCCTAACATTACATTTGCCCATAGTTGATAATGCACTCAATACAAGAACACTGCTACATTTTCTTCCCTTCAGTCTGCCCTCTGCCCTGCTTTTTTTCACCTCATCATGTTTTACCCATATTACCCTTTGTGCCCAAGTGGCAGGTAACATGCCACGTACCATGTGCTGAGGGTCTTGTAGCATGTTATATACTCTCTAGCACCTGTACATGCCCCAAACATGCCTGACATGGACCCAAAATATACCTAGAAATGCCAAGGTGACAAAGAATTGGGTGAGATGTTGTTATGAGTGTTGGCCAATTCTTCCATAACAAGTGCCCTAGGGAGTTTGGGCATCAAAGGATAGAAAAGCCCCAATTTGGACTATGTTGTGGACAAAAATTCAAACAATTGGATTTGAGTTTCGCCAATATCAGCTCATGCCAGCTAGGGTGAACTAGCACCTACATGGTGCCATCACCTTCTTATGTGAGGCCTCTTTGCATTATGCTGCTGTCATCACAGTTGCACACAATCTAACATGATCACAACAGCATAATGCAAAGTTGCTGACATAATAAGGTTTTTTTCTTGCCCGATGAACAAGAGCTTTCCATTGGAGAGCTTCAATCGTCTTGAAACTATGTAATCAACCAATGTTAGGAACTTTGAGAACACGTTCTCATGTGAGGAAAAAAAAATTGCACATTGTGGTGAGTCAACTGTCAACTTGTTGTTATCACAGCAGCCTAATGGAAAGATGTCCTTAGTGTAAGATAAAGCCCCGGAAGTGAGGACATTCCCCAAACACTGAGCCTACAAGAAGGTATTAAGTAGGCATAAGATCCCTATGGCTCATAAGGAGTGGGTGAACAAACCCCAAGAGACCCCCTTTTAGGAGGGATATTCATAATACTTGGTGCCTCCAAATATATAACAAATCTTGAAGTCCTTTACCTGGTTATATTTAGGAAATGTTAAATTTGGACTAAAAGATTTTGATTTAGTCTAAGGACGAGATATTTCAAATTCTTAGAAGCAGCCCCCCGAACCAACAGACTTGAAGTATTTTTCATTTTTTGTCTTTTTTCAAAATAGATATTCATGGTCAAGAGTGTGCCAAATGGAGTTTTACAATATCTCTTTGAACTTTGAAGGCAATTAAACAATGAAGAAGCAAGGATTTTAGACTTCAAATGCTTACCTTGTCAAACCAAACTTTGCATTGGCGATTAGTTTGGTAAAGCCTGTGGTCTTCAGAATTGGATGTATACTTACATGTTGTGGTGAATTTTTGGTTGCTTTCCAAGTCTGGAAAGGATTTGTTTGGGTTCTTGGGTTGTTTCCTACTCCTACAAGCCCCCATGCTTGCCTGTGCTTTACCATGTTCTTATGGGTCGCAATGCATTTGCCACAAGTTCTTGTTAGGAACCACTTAGTCCAATGAGGGAGGGTTTTTAAGCCAATTTTTCTCCAGTGTGGCAATATATATTTTAAATGGTAAAAAAAACCCTGATTCAGGTTTTCCTAGCATGGCCAGACTTCAGGGATTTTTTTCTTTTTTAATAATTGCCAGATTTTCATATTAAGTTCCAGTAGGGTAGCAAAACATGTAGAAGGATGGTTTTTTTTTCCCTTAAAAAAAAGAAAGATTCCTCTTAATTGTCTTAAAGACGATCACTCCTTGAAAGTTCAATTACATTACAAAAATTGATAATAATAATAATAATAATACTGAAGTCCCTGGTCATATAATTTGGGGAAAAGTGAAGAGAGCTGAAGGTGTTCTCACATCACCTTATTACTCTTATGTTATTATCACTATGTAACTTTTTATTGGAGAATTGAGATTGGTTAGAAAGCCAAGGTTAAGGTTGTTTTGAAATTCAATTACCATGATTGATTACGTTTTCCAATTTAAAACTCAAAATAGATGAAGGTTTTTGATTCATTCAATTCGTCTTTCAAAACAAAAGGATTTTGAAGTTGGTCCAAACTGATACTATTTGAAGGGTACATGAAGTGTTTTTCTGAAATCTTGCATTACATGAACTTATGTGCAATATCATGTTGCAATCCATGTAGGGTTTTGTCCTTTATTTGGATTTAGGGGGACATTTCAACTTTAATAGGTAGTTTATGTTCTTCTTTTATCTAAAGTCCTAGCTTTTTTTCTTTAGTCTATTCAGACGCCATGTCATCCATATCTTAAGAAGATTATGGAATTCTACGCAATTACTAAACGATTGTGAAAGAGGACACCCTCCCTTCTTTCTATCTTAAGTTATTTGTTACTGTTTAGAGTAAAGGTTGGTGTAGAGTAAATTAAAACCCAATGTTTGCAAATGAAGGTTTGCATTAAAAGTGTTGTGCTAATCTTTGTTAATTAATAATAAAAAGTTGCTTCCCCACTTAATGGATTAGATTGTTTTAGCACAAAGCATACATGGCCTGAAGTTTGAACAAGTGAAGAAAAAAAAATTCCACTTATTGGTTGCAGTGTTTTTTTTTAAAAAAAAGTTTTCTCATGTCACAACCAAAGTGGCAATAAGCCATAAGAGGATTTAGCTAAATGTGGCTACAAGACAAATAGAAAAGGAGAAAATTTTAAGAATCCAACTATATAATGGCGACCTACTACAACACCTATCTGAAAATGGCTATTTTTTAGAAAAACAGCTAAAAATTCACCCAAATCTTTCCAAAAAAAGTGGCGATTCAAAAATCCTTTGAACCATGTTGCTAAGCCCTAAAAAAAAATTCGCCACAAAAAAAAATCACTGATGGGTTGACAATTGAGAGTGGTGCTACCTAAAGTTCATGGTTGTTGACTTGATATTCTGTATTTACCACTAGATGTGGGTAGGGCCAAAGCAAGATAACCGTCCCTAATGTTACAAATTCTGCTTACAAATTTTATTACACTTTGTAACAATACCTTACACCAAAATGTCCTAGGTCAATAAATTTTACAAATTTATAGTCATGAGAAGTTCTCTATCTTGTAACATGCCCTCTGAGTATACTATGAAATAATGGTCAGGCTTTTATGTACCAAACAACAGGCAGATGATGGATCCCTCACACTGGATTCTGCCGGGCAAGCAATCACTAGGGAAGCCTGGTGGCTGCAATGACAGAATTGGCCACCAAGTTACCATTCCATGGCATAAAGAGCTGAAGGAACGAATCCCAGACATTGACAGTCAAGGGAACTCCCTAAACAAGTGTGTTTCCTCTGATGGCCGATTCTGCCTGGAGAATCAGGCTATAGGGACCACATAATCATTCCCTTTTCTATAGACAATTTTAGTGAAAGCATATACACAAACCTCATATTTTCACAATGCAATGTATTGTTGGAGGAGGTGGACACTTGAGAGCCTCACCTCAAAGGAGAAATTAGTGGGGTTGAAGCTTCAAAAATCTAATGAATTTTGGCTTAGGTTTTTAAGTACTCAATGGGTATTAAGCATAGGTTTTTAGCCTTTCAAAATTGGGTGTCATCTTGTAGGCTTGAAGGGAGTTGTAAAATAATGGGTTTAAACTTTACACTTAGTCAAGTTGAGATGCATATTTAAAATTAATGTATTAGTTTTTTATACATTCATAGGCTGAAAAACATTGGATTGTTAACCTTATTTTGATGTTTAACTAGCCGATGTGTTTGAGTTTCATGGAAGTGGTTTTTGCACTTAGATTATATGGACTAAGATGAAAACTCAAGTTATGTAGTTAGGGTTAAAACTCACATATGGATGTTTAGGTCTTTGTGATTCCATTTGCATCTACAAACCATTAGCCCTTAGGGCCTTGGCATAATGAACAAAAAGCCCTTCTCACATTTGTAGTCCAAGGTTCTTCAAGTTTCTTTTATCAGGTTGTGAATTGGTGCATGTTATTTAATGGTTTAGTTTGTAACCATATACCATAGTACCTTGGTAGCTTTGACATCAATTACATTATTTTCAGAAATGTTAATTTTTTCACAAAAAAATCCAAAGAAAAAAGTTTGTGAAAAAAAAAGAATATTTTTAATATTTTCAAATATAATATTTGTTAACATAGAATATTCAAACTAAAAAATAAAATTGATATTGAAATGTTGGTGCTACAGTCGGGGACTAACAACTTTGTACATTTTGTTTGCTTTAATCTTTACCTATATTTGAAAGATTTGGTGTGATGCATTAACATGGTGTTATTTTTTAAACAAGATACATGGCATGTGAAAACATGAGTTACTCAAATCTTTACTTGTGAATTGCATAATAACACTTTTATTTACTTTTTTCTCCCTGTGTATTTTCCACACAAGAAATTTTCTTATATTCCTAGTGGATAGTTATTAGTTAAGCATATGAAATGATAATATATACACAAGGATTGATTTTATTCAACTTTGATGTTGTTCATGGAAATTTTGGATTTTCAATGTAGGCCTTTTGACAAACTACATGTAATTTTCTAGCAATTGTACTTTTGCAAATTTTCATTATGCAAAACTATCTAGATTCATTTTTGAGTTTGTATTTGGATATGTGAAGTTCCATAGTTTCCAGCAAAGAAACAAGACATGGGAATTTGTTTTATTTTATATGTAAATTCTACTAATTTTACTAGTTTTTTGTTCAATTTCACCAAAATTTTGATATCAAAAAAAGAAAAGAAAAGGGGGGGGGGGGTGGGGAAAAAAGAGCCCATATGTAAACTGGAAATTAAAATTTGATCTATTTTAAAGTATGGCCTCGAGGTATGAGTGGAAAAATCCACGTGTATGATGATGCACTTGGTTTTTACACCAATTTTCATATTAAATTCCATTTATTTTCATTATTGTGAAATTGAAAATGCTTGTACTAGGAATGAACTTAAAATGCAATGCATAGCATAAAAAGGACTTTTACATATCCTCATTATCATCTGTCACAAACGTGAAGTCTACAAGCTTCAAACAATGGATTTCATTTGCCAAGTATAATTTCATTCATGTAGTTTGCATGATCAAAGTTTGTTCTTCATATCATACTTACATAAGGAACAACAAGGTATTGGAATGGGGTGAATATTTTGAATGGAAAAAAAGGAAGTAAAAGTAAAGAAACCCTATTTTTCTAAACAAATTCTTGAGACTTTTTAATGTAATAATTTTGTGCACTTCAACGATGATTTCTCACCCATATTTTCTTGTCACCAAATTTCACCCATGATGTATTAGTATATATTCACAACCAAAGGATGTTCTCAAAATTATGAACAAACCAACAAACTTGTATCAAGTTGATTGAAAACTAGAACAAATCTATCAAACATCACATGGAATGCCATTGGAAATGTGGGATCAAACATTACATAGGGGAAAAAATTGGAACTTCAAAACTCACAACAAAAACTACCATTGGAGCTTGACTAATGCCATGTAGAATCATTTTGGAAAGTTTTTTCAAAGAAGCATTGAAAACATCACTAGATATGTCATTGAAAACCTCATATAAGAACACAAATTGTCAACATAAGATGGGAATGCTTGGAAACATTCATAAAATTCACAAATTAGGAGCATGGATTAATTTCAATAAGTAATAATCCATCTTTCAATTTTTTTGCCAAATGGAACATTGATTGAATCAATGAGGTGAATTGTTTAATTAAGAGTCGATAAAACAATATGACAATAACTCTTTTTACCTCAATTGTTAACACTTTGACTTCGTACACTTGACACATCACCATGAAAAACTTGCTTGAATACCCCACTGATTTCATCTTGGTGTTGTTTGACAATAAACCAAATTTCAGTTATGCGCTCCCTATTACGTTGAACCATGTAATTGATTCCTTCATCGTATGTTTTTTTCCTAAGTGCCTCCTCAGCTTTAACTTTCGCATCTTCCTACAAGGCATTCATTGCAAGAAGAAATTTTTTTGAATTGAGTTTGGTTAATCATCACTTGTTCAGAAGGAAATGAAACTAAGACTTGTTCAACATGACTTCTGCAATATTGTAAAAGTCAATTTTGAAATTTGAATATAACATTGGGTTCCATATTCTAACACCCATTGTTTAATAAGGTTTAAGGTTTAAGGTTACACTACAACCTAAGTTACATCCAAATGTCAAACATTTTGTATATGACATGCATAAATCATGAAGAAGATCTATCAAGTCTTTAGCATAAAAAATTATGGAGATTGGAGCATTCCAATCCAATTAACATTTGTGGACCAAAAACAACCACCTTAACTCCATAACCAAACAAAAGAATGATATAGCTCAAGAAACGATTGTTGGTATGTTACATTTATTTTCCACATGTATAATTCCCCAAATTGGAGATTTGGTAGGTGTTAAAGTTCAATGTTCCAATTACTTGAACAAAACATTGCAAACCATTGACAAGATGGACTAGAAATCAAATTTGATTGAATGTGTTCAAGCACTTACAGCTATATCCATGCTTAGTCCATGTGCATCTTTTGATGCTTGAATGGCATTATTAAACACCTCTTTGTCACTAAGGAGCTGCACAAGCCCAATTTAAACTTTTTATGTATAATTTGGCATCCTTCAAAATCACATACAAAAAAAAGAAATGGACATCCAAGTTGATGAAAACTATGATGGGTCCAAATTCTTTAAGGTGTACCAAAATCTTGTCACAACATCACCATTTTCTATCTTTCTTACCTAATTTTGTATAGCATGTAAAAACACATTTATGGATGATTAAACGATGGAATCTATAATTGTAATGGTCTAAAATATAGTCTTTTTGAGATATTTGACAACTTTTGACTCATTATTTTTTATGGGGATCAAAATATAAGGTAAAAAAGGACTACAAAAAGGACTAAGACCTTTTCGTTTTGTGTGGTACACCTCAAAGGATTTTCTCTCTGATCAACTTGTTCAAATTAAATGACCCTTAGAAACATCTCCAAATATAGGTCTTCACTCCCCTTTCACCACATATTGACATGGAAGGCTTTCTCACTGGAATTTTTGCCATATTGGCTAACCAATGAATTTCAATAGTATTTCACTAATGAAAAAAGCTAATCCCACCCCCCTTGGACAAAAATATAAAAAGAAAATAAGAAACATATTACCCAAGTTACTTAAATGGCTTAAAGAACACCCAAAACAAATTACAAAGGATGGAATTTGTTACCATCCTAGCCCCTTCATCATCGACATCATCTTCAATACCCATGTTTGCAAATTGATCAATAAGAAGTGATGACGTTGCAGATAACACCTCAGAGTATCGATTCTCCGCCATTCTCAATGCCCCGAAAGTGGGTATGTTGTCAAAGACTCCCCTTTAAAAAAACATGAAAATACCTAGACATATGTTGTCATTCATAACTCCAAACTTTTAAATTTTTTTCCAGCAATGCACTTATTCACAATTATTTTTAATTTTTCAAAGCTTGCCACAAACTAGAAAGATTATAAAAATTAACCAAAAAAAAAGAGGATATAAATTTGCAAAGTTCCCCTTTGCAGCATCAATTGTTGTAAAAAAGTTTTCCTCAAATTCATTCCACAGCAACTATAGAACACCCACAAAAAATCAAATTTGTGTAGTACACATATTCACATCCAATGTATGTATATATATAACATGTTGGATTCACAACACAGATAACCATTAAGAGCAAGAAGGTTTTTCTAAATTTGAAAAGATATAAAAACACCCAAATTATGTAGCAAGATCCTAATGATTTTGGCTTGATCAAGTGTTAGTTATTGAATTCCAAAATATTGTTAGCAAATTAAGGCAAGCCTTTGAAATATATAAAAACCTAAAAGGACATGGGACAAATTATTTTACATTAAGTTCACAATATGTCTCGCCTTCGATTTCAAAAAGCTTTTCTTGGAGTTGTGTACAATCATCCAATAGTTCATTGAGCTTAAGTTCAACAATGGTACAATCTTGGAGACATTCTTCAAAGATCTGTAAATAGTATAAAAAGGTTACACTTTCATACAACATGTATGAAATGGAGGATGAGGTATTAAACAAAGTTCAAAAGTTGATGTCTTCCATGATGGAGAAGAAAAAAAGGATTCATGATTATTAAAAGGAAAAAAAAAACAAACCCAAAAGAAATGAAAAGTTAGCTTTTGTAAAATAAGAAAGTTTCACAATCATATGATCCACAACCATAATTTTTTTCCTCATGATATATATATATTAGAATGAAAGCTTAAACTACCTGCTTTTTTTTCTTATGTAGAGTTCTACAAAGAGCACGACCTTCATTGTCTCTTCTCTTCAAAACCCCTTCCACAGCTGACTTGTGAAGCATTTTTTCTTGTTCTCGTGTATTATGGATTGCCACAATAGCACTTTTGACCTCTTCAGCCACAATCAAGAATCTTTCTTTATATCTTTTTTTTTTTTTTTTAGGAAATAGGTGATGGGGTGTTGGTCATTCATGTTCCTTTCCAATCCCACAAAATCAAACCCAAAACACCAATATCAAAGAAACTTTATTTGCAAGACAATTTTAACATGATGGAAAAGGAAGAACCCTTTTATGCAAAAGTAGTCGAGCTAGTCCAAAATATCCCTTTTCATAACTCCATACTCCCATTGAAAATGCACTCTTCAAATTTTTGTTCATTTAAATTTTCCAAACTTATAATATACAAGAGAAAGAGGATACTCAACTAGTGCTTCAATCATCAAATTGGGTACTACTGCAAGCTTTTGGTGCTCAACATCAGTTTTCAACACCATGTCCAAAAAGTCATCAATTCCCAACAAATTTGCTTTCTGCAAGCAAAGTGAACAAGAAAAAAATCATAAAAAAACTAAAAAACATATGGACAAACATGTTCTCAAATAACTACCAATGACTTTGTTGTTTTAGAATATAATTTTTCTTACAAGAATCTATCTAAAAGCAACTCCACCAATGCTTGTATGTGACCCTGCAAATTAAAATTGGATGAATAAAAGTTAATGCATATTGGTTTGGCTCAACAAAATGGTTTTGGCCCAACATTTTTGTGCAATTTGTTGAAGCTAGTACAAGGCATAACAAAGCCTAACACCTACTAGCAAAGAGTGTAGTAAATTTAATCTAATTATTGATCCTTACTTCTTACTAGTCAATCATAATGATTAATCTACATGGTTTGCTATTAGGAGTCTCCTACCTATTTGCATTCCCAATTTTAGTTTTATTGTGGGGTTGGAAAAAGATAAATAATTAAACTAGGATGTGGAAATGTTTATAGGGTCACTACTAAGCATGCTTTTATGATAGTAAAATGGAATTAATCATCAAGTAACAATGTGGTAATGTTTGCTAGTGACTCACCTCAAAAAGGACTTTCTCAGCCTCTTTGAGGTTACGTTCTTTCCAAGCAATCTCCTCTTTCTTCTCTTTGTCTTTCAACTCTTGAAGTGCATCTTGGTATTGTTCCCTTGCTTGTTTCAACTACACAATGCCAAAGTTGGTCACTCTCAAACCACTTCCTTGGTTCAATTTTTTTATTTTAGGATAAAAGGCATAAAAGAAAGGCAATGTCATCATATAAGATCACCAACAATAGCTAGAATGGGGATGTCACATGAGTTGACCAAAAAGTTGAATTATCTTCCTCAACCTGCAATGCAAGATATAACAAGCAAAAGGCATTGTAGGCTTATGTATGTCTACCAAGTTTGCAAAAACAAGGTGATGATCAAGGTACAATAGCACCCGCATGTGTGCTATGGTGTACAATTTATATTCTGGATCCTACACAACAAAACACAAGCATGAACATATTCGCAACACAAGTAATTCATGTCTTGTGATCAACTATAAGCAAAATTGCAACCAAATACACAAAAAATCTAACCACATTTGTCAACCAATAGAAAATGACATGAACACTAATATGATGGCATCAGTTGTAATAAATCAAAAAAACAATAATGACAACAAATCAAGAATAATGCATGTTACCTTGCACAGAGGATTGCCTTCAAGACAAAGTAACCGTAAATTTCGAAATTGTCGAAGATAGAAGACCTATGTGCCCAACAAATAATCCATGATGTTGTTCAATTGTTTTTTGAAAAAAAACAAACTACTACTTTCTTTAGGAAAATTCCATACACTAATCTCCCAATGTTGATTTCCTTAACTTATCCAAATTTTTAAATACTTTTGCACGTGGAATAGGGGTCATGTTTATTTTTTTGTAGTAGTACTTTATCCAAGTCTTTGATTTCATTGTTCCCCAAAGATAGGGATGCAAGGTCTTCAAGAGTGTCAAGGCCCTCAATGGTCGTGAGCTTATTGTTGTAGAATGACAAGTCTACAAGCCTTGTTAATTTGCTCACACCTTCAATTTTTGTTATGTGGTTGAATGAAAGATCTGCACACATAATATTATTCATTTATACCCAAACCTTCAATGCCTCGTTGAAGGTCTTGTTGCATTTTATAAAAAGGTATAAGTTCTAACATCACTATCCATCCATCCACGAAGATGGGTTCTTTATTTTGTCCCTGACATGATTGATTATAATAAGATTGATCTTGTTGCAATCTTGATTCCAATTAGCTAAGAAAATGTCTTGAATTTTGGTGATCAATGAAAAATTTCAAATTCCGAAGAAACCCAAACTGAAGTGCACCACTCATAGTTGTTGTACCAAGTTCAGTAAGAGTGATGAGATGATCAAGCTTCTCAATCTTGGTGAGGTTGTTGTTGTCCAATTGTAACCTCATTAAGCTTTCAAAACCAACCAGATAGTCTATTTGTTTAATTCCTGCATAATTACAATGACTACCAAATTGACCCTTGTGAATTGAGGGCTTATAATGGTCCATTTTTTTGCAATTCAGCCTAGTTTCACATTGTGAACAAATGATCACATAGCAAAGGCTTTGCATTCACAACATTTATGAAATTAAATCCATATTAAAAAATCATATTTTCCTTCTTCTATGAAAGTGTTGTACCCACTGAATGTGATAAACCAACAACTATCTCATAGCTCTTGTTGAACTTCTTTCTCAAACGAGTTGTGTCAAGGGGTGAAAAAAAGGAAAAAAACAAACCTCGAAAGGAGAATTGGAGCCAAGTAACAACTTTGAGAGGTAGAGATTTTCGTCGTTCTTCAAGACCTTCTCCTGATGTTCCTTCAATCTATGGAAAAAGTACCTCATCATACACACACATCACATCCTCAAGCCACTAAAAACCAACACCTACTGAGATTATACAACCAAAAAAAAAAAACACAATTGTTTTAAACCTTAGTGTTCCCTAATGTGATGATTGATCATGGGATAACAACACATGCCCTAATTGTTAAAAAAAAATTATTGCAAATGTTTGTCATTGATTATATGAGGAACAAAATTCTTTTGCAAATAGATGGGATTTCTTATGCCCGAGATGAAAAACATGCTCAAATTGACTTTTATACCACACCAAGATAATCTTTGATTGAACATAATAATAAAACAAGCACAATTTGAAAAAGTATATCGCTCAAGGGCAAAAAAGAAAAGAGAATAGGAGGGCCTACAAGTATTGAGGAACGAAGGACGTCAGTGGTGATTGCTTTGCCCTCCATCTTTTTAAACTAGTATTGTTGGTCAGTCACACAAGCTAATTTTTTCCCCTGTCATGACCATGAAGATCAAAACAGACCCCAAAAATTCATGTCATACAAGAACCCTAATTTTTTGTAGCACCAAATCTTCTTGTGAAAATTTATAAACTTGGTTTTATTTCTAAATCTTCACCTTAGATGAAAATCATTAGTCTCTAGCAAATTGAACAATAAATAGAAACTTCCAATAGCAATTCAAAGAAATAAATAAAAGGAAGAAGAAAACAACATGGGGAGAAGGGGTTCCAAACACCAAACCAATGTTGTACAATTGCTTGCTTTCCTTTGAGTCCCTCCCTCTTGAAGTCTATCATTTTGAAAAAGAAACAAAATGGCTTGTCATTGTTGCTATCTTGATAAAAATCTATACATGACAAATCAACAATGTGGAAAAAGGAGGAGGAGGAGGAGGAGGAAGAGGAGAAACATTTAACATACATGGAGCTTGGTAAAATTAATAGGAACTAAATTTTGTTATGTTCTCTTTTTTCTTTTGCTTAGTTCCCTTTGTAATTTGTTTGCAAGTGGGATGGGAAAATGTTTCTACAAACTTTGCAATTGTTGTTGTTGCAAGGAGAAGAATAATTAGTTTCACTTTGTTATGATGTTGAGCATGAAAAAGAAAAACAAAGCTTTAAAGATCTAGTTTTATCAAGAGAAAAAACATTTTTGATCATGATGATCTCACAATGACCCATGCATGTAAATCATATCCATTTGCAAATTGTAATAGTATCTATTACACAAAAAATGTTTAGCAAAATGGTGTAAAGTTTTGGATGAATTGTTGTGGGTAGGAAAGTGGATGGTGATGCTCAAATTTTTAAGGCAAAATGGTTTTTTCAAATCATGATGATGATTTCATAATGACCCATGCATGTAAATCACATCCATTTGTAAATCGCAATATTATCCATTAGCAAAAATCATTTAGCAAAATATTCACCTCTCCTATTCATTAAATGATCCCATGAGGTGCCTCCCAATTTTAATTTCTTTTTTTGCAATGAGCCAACTTGATTAGCCCATCATTAAAAAAATGAAACTATGGAGGCTCCCCAAAATAAAAGGTTATTTCTTGAAGTATAGAGTTCCTCCCTTTTGGCCTACCTATATAGGTGAAAGGAGGACAACATTTGTCAAAGCATATGGGATAAAAGTGAGGTATTATTGGGATTTTTTTGGGGAACATGTTAGGAGCTTGGGAACTCTTTGCTTTGACACCCCTCGCCCCCCCCAAACCCATAAAGGAAAAAAGGATGCCCCTTCATTCAATGATGCAACATAATTGGTTGCCACTATTCTTGGCCTAAACTAATAGCCCTTCCTAAGAACACCTTAATTATTGGGTAAGTGCAAATTTTGGATGAATCAATGTGGGTGGGAAATGGGTGGTGATGCACATTAGAAACATTCTTTGGTAGACCTCTCATGACAAACCTTTTTTAGAAACTAATTTTTTTTTTTCATTATTGTTGATTTTAAAGATATGATTCCAAAAAAATGGAATTATAGCTATTGATGAAAGCATGGTCAATATTCTATCTATTATGGAATGTTTTTCATGGTTTTAATATGGAGAAATCAAGTCTTGATCTTTCAAAAGATGAAGATTCTATGATGAATCTTATGAACATGTTCTATTTTATTTTACATGTTGCAAAAAAGGATGGTAGTTTATATCCATTGACAAGGTAAGTCTTTTTTTCTTTTCTTGAATTTGGTTTTACTTTCTAATTGAACCTTAAACCTAATTTTAATAATTTGTTTATGTGTCTTGTGCAATGTCCAAGCTTTTATTTGTGGTATTAGAAAACATACATCAAAAGTAACAACAATGCTTAGTTGAATCAAGTAAAGCACTTGCAATATCGTTTAACATTTTCACAGATTTAAGGTTCCATTTGTTAAAGTTATTAATGATGAAAATATTTTTTGAATGTCAACTACTAGTATTCATTAAACCATAAAGAGATTTAATGTTTTGTCTTTTGAAGAAAAGCTCAAGGTGCTGGCTCAATCCATGTGTCAAATCACAATTCTAGAAGGCCTAAATTTGATATTTGGGTGCTTATGCATGCAAATTTCTTATTATAAAAGGGTGTTATGAACTTTGGAATGTGGATTTTGAAGAATTCACATTGTTTTCATTACCTATTGGTGTCATACTCAGATTAAAATTTCAAGCTGTCTCCAAGAATTGGAGGATAGATATCACATAATGTTTTGTAGATCAACTTGTTGACTATCCAATTGTTGATGTGATTGAAACATTCAAAGAATTGGCTCGTCATTGTCCTACCATTTGGCATGATGACAAACTTGGGCTTCATCTTTTATTTTTGCGCATGAAACCTAAAATGGAGACCTTATGATGAGGTTTGGTTTAATGTTTATCCTATTGGGCACAACTAGCTACAACAAATTGTTGATAAGTTTATTGCAATTTTTTTAAATTTGAAAAACAACTTGTCTTCTTAAATAAGACTAGCTAAATATTAGAATCATTCACATGGAAGAAGTGTTTGTTCTTCAACAATACATGCTAGAAGTAACAACGCATAGGGATTTAATTTTGTATGGCAAATAAGTTCTATAATTTTTTTTCATTTTTAATTTCTATAATGTTTTTTTTCTTTTGATTTTTTGATGTGGTTTGTTATGTGTGCAAGTATAACCAGATTGATAAGCATTTACAAGATAAACTAATGTAATGAATTATTAATGGTGAAATGAAGTCTAAACAATTGTAATGTTATGAAAAGGCATTCACTTAAGGAAAAATCTACATATGAAAAGGTTAAGGTAAGTTGTATTTGATTTTTTTTTAATTTCACATTTTTTGCAAGTTGGTGTTTCTTTATTTTTATTATTTTTAATTATTTGAGTGCAAGATGGTTTTCATTTAGTTGAAGAGATAGGTGTTGATCATGTTGATTATGCATTGCCATTTTTTCTATTGGCATGGGAGATGTTCATCATGTCCATGGTAAATTTGGAGTTGGCATGACTAATGTGGTTTCTAGTGACATTGTTTCTCCTCGTTCTCTTATTGGTTATGTTAAGACTATAGGTCAAAAGAAGGTGATGACTAGAATGTGTGCTTATAAAAATAAAGAAAATGCATTGCATGTACTAATCCAAGTGGATTGGGTGGACTTGTTGATCCTAAAGACAATTTTTTTGGAATGTTATGTTTGAAAAAGGATTTTCAAAGTACCAAGACCAGTTGGATATAATCTTTCCTTGATGCCCATTTGAAACAACAAATGTCAACACAATGTTTCCAACAATTTATACAATTGCCCTATTATAGATCAAACCTACATAGTGGATCCAAATCCATTTTTTTGGGACCACCAATAGTATTAAATGTGTCTTGAATTTCAGTCCTTTTTTTTGTAAATTGTAGGTGTCCAAGGACTTGCTATTTTTTCATTTACATTGGGTAAGTCTCTTTTTCTATTGTAAGACATGTGCATAATTGATTTGGGTGAACGAATCCAAAACATAGTGAACAATGATAATTCTGATCCATAAATTTTTTATATCAATCCTATTTGTGCAAATGAATTCAATTTGGGAGTGTTTGGATGGAATTGAATTTAGAATAGGAATTTTTAGAAATTAAAGAACTTGTATTTTAGTTTGAGTTTGAATTCAACATAGGTGTGCATAGGAGTTAGAAATTCGAACATTTGTAATTGAGTCTAAACTTGAATTTAATATACGAATTCATATGAATTATTAAGAATCAAAGCATTTGTACTTGTAAGTAGCCTCAATCCTTGTCACACTAACTCAATGTTTCAACCCAATGGGGAAAAAAAAAAAAAATGTCACAATCTATAAGGTTGAAATTGTAGACATTTTCAAAATTTTAATGGAGATTTGTAACTGGACAAAAAGTTTAACATAATCATATACTACAACATTAAATCATGTTTTGGTAACATCACACTTAATGCTACAACAACCCCTTTTGTGGCATACATCCCCATATAATGAATGCATACATTTTTAAAAAAAAAATTGCATAAGCTCCTTAGTTCCTTCTCTTCTTGTTTTAGTGTTAACTAGTGTAGTTTGTTTTGTTGGCCCAAGTATAAGCACATCAAGGGCCTAACTGATTTTTCCTTCCAAACCCAAAAACCATTCAAAAATCAATATCTTCCACACTTTAACTCTAAAAATTATGAAATAAATTCTATTAAATTTGACTCACCAAGGTCTTTCCAACAACACCAAGAATGCCCCCAAATTCCAATATAGTTTTCAGTTTTTATTTTTGTAAATTTTCATTGAGAAATGGTTCAATAATCAATAGTCTCCACACCATAGCTCCAAATAGTCTCAAACCAAATCAATGCACCCCTACTCATCAAGAGCTTTTTGAAGATGCAAAGAGTGTGGCATGAAGTGCAAAGGTTTAAAATATATTAATGTGATAAATAAATAAATAAATAAACAAATTTTCTTCATAAATATATTACTTACATATTTTATAACATTTAGTGAATGTTAAATGGAAATAATTGAACTAGGATAAGACTAGGAAAGAAATATAAGTTATTTACATAATTTCAACAACATCAAGACCAAACCTATAGGTTGCAAAAAATTTATCCATATTAGAACTAGCAATTACCTTCAACATTGTTTTTTCCTACCACTTGATAGAATTGTTAGTTTAAAGGTTTTACAAACATTAAATTATTTCCTTAGCTACTAGATTCTTGCCTTTATTGTCCATTAAAGTACCACATACCCAATGGTTCAAGCTTTCTTGGCAATCTACCTCATTACTTTGCTTTATGTGTTGACGTTTTCCTACTTCATGAACCTTTTTCGTTTGTATACAAAGTCGCTCCTACATCTTCTACTACTACAAACTAAATTACTCACACATGTATGCACAAACAACAAACACATACAAACACACACATAGTCATTAGAAAAATCCCCATTTATTTACATCATCCTTTCTTTACATTGTTAGAACACCTACTTTTCAAAATGGCAAACCTTGAACTATTGGAATTTTTGCCCTTTATACAAGTCTTCTTGGTGGTTCTAATTGATCATGTTGTCTAATCGCTTACCGATTCAACCATTACTTGATTTGCATCAAAATAACCCATGGGCCTTAAATAGTCAATTTGGTTGGGATGTCAAGTTAGTTGACTTGTTTGGCTAGTCGGTTGGTTAGGTTCATTGTTGGTTGGTTATGTTATTGTTTTGTACTCTTACTATGCTTCCTCACCTTGACTATTCATGAGCTTCAACAGTCCATCTTACTGCTTCTCTTTTTCTCTTTCTTTTAACCCAATATTGCCAATACCTATCAAGAATGCATTTGCCAACCCAATCCATGATATTTTGATGTATTTGACAAACTATTTTGAACAAGTTATAGTTTTGTGGAATGTTTTTAGTGTAAAATTAAATGACCTCACATCTCCTTTGGCCCAAATGTTGAGCACATTATTTTGTAATAGTCATTCACTTGCATAATTTATCACCTAATTGGTGGCAAGGATGGCTTGTGGATGAGCCTAAAGCTTGAGTTTGTAGCTTAAAGCTTAATATGATTTTAATCCACATACATGGATGAATATGTCCATAGATGAATGATTTCATATGGGTGAATATCATTTTACATGGATGAATTTCATTTATGAGTTGGATTAAATAAATCATTGGATGAAATTCATCCATGATTGGAAGATAAATATATTTTATTTAATTTATATTTAGCTTCATTTGTTGTTCAAGTATTAATATTTCAAACTTGAATGCCATTTAATAATGATGGATAATGTGATTATAATGGAAAATATGGTGATGGGACCAAAATAATTTTTAAATTTTTGTTTAAAAATTTATTTTTATCAACAATGTTAAGCAATTAAAAAAATGTTGTCATGGGATGAGTGTTTACCCCC
>Ga0116227_10000534_pt1 | contig 74780 bp, 84 predicted proteins | sample S1TSphgellanicum_FD_89693 | JGI IMG/M metagenome (GOLD analysis project Ga0116227, IMG submission 89693) | Host-associated microbial communities from peat moss isolated from Minnesota, USA - S1T2_Fb - Sphagnum magellanicum MG | ecosystem: Host-associated > Plants > Peat moss > Unclassified...
GACAAGGCTATGGTGCAAGATCATGCCTAAGATGGTGTTGAAAAAATTGAAAGAAATAAGGGGTCGTACTTCTATTTATACCCCTTTAAGGATCTAGCTCAAGGAAGCTTTTATGTGTGCATCGAATAAAAAGACTTTTTGAAAACCTTCATAATTAAAAGTCAATTTTGAATTAACTGAAATTTAACTGAGATTTAATTAGGAGTCAACTAGGAATTAACTAAAGTTAATTAGGACTTAAATAAAAATTAATTAAAAGTTAACTTTGAATTAATTGGGACTTAATTCGAAATTGACTAAGAATTAATTAAAAATTAACTGGAAATTAACACAAGGATTAAAAACAAAAACATGATATGTGTAAAACAAATGTGAAAACATATTTTTATCATGTTAACATATATAAACATGGACATGAAAAAAATATAACAAGGTTATGGCGCAAGATTGTGTTTAAAACTAATGTTAAGCAAATTAAAAGAAATGAAGGGTTTTACTTTTATTTATACCCTTTGGGGACTTAGCTTAAGGAAGCTTTCAAAGAGGTTTTTATGTGTGTGTCAAGTAAAAAAAATTCTTAAAAACCTTCCTAACCAGGAATCAACTATGAGTTAACTAAAATTTAATTGGGATTTAACTAAAAGTCAACTGGGAATTAACTAGAATTAATTAGCATTTAATTAAAAGTGTACTAAAAGTTAACTAGGATTTAACTAAGAGTGTATTAAAAGTTAACTAGGACTTAACTAAGAGTTAATTAAAAGTTAACTTTGAATTAATTGGGAATTAATTGGGACTTAACTAGAAGTTGACTATGAGTTAACTGAGATAATTAAAACTTAATTAGAATGAATTAAAAGTCAATTGGAAATGAACTATGAGTTCAACGAAAGTGAACTAAAATTTGACTCAAAGTTAATTAAGAATGAACTGAAACTAAATTAAAAGTTAGGTACATACTTGCATTCAAATGAATGAACTCCATGGCATTAGCATTCGTGACATGTGGTTAGGAAACATTTGAACATAATTTGTGTCTATCTTTGGGGAGGCATAAAACGTTAGAAGGAAAATGTTAATGAACATTGCAAAGCCCAAGCAAACTTTAAGGTCTAAGACCAAGTTTGGTTTTGATGACAAAACATCAAAACAACATGACCTTTGGAGAAATTGGATTACCAATGATTTGGTCCATTCACCATCATGAAACAAATCAATGTTGTGGCCTTGGATAATTCAAACTTCTAGATTCCATGAAAATTCATCATGTGTTTCATGTTTATTTATATGTCTATTATTCCAAAAAAAGTTTCATGAGCCACCCCCACCTATGAAAATTGATGGTGAACAACAACATGAAGTGGAGGTGTTTTTGACTCAAGGGTTTCAAATTAACAATTCTAGTACCTCGTTCATTGGCATGGATATGATGTGAGTGAACACATTTTGGGAACTAGCTAAACATTTATTGAATGCCATGGAAAAAATGAAAAAATTTCATTGACGATATCCAAACAAACCCAAGGCCAGCACTCCTCATGTTCTTTGTGAAATTCATTGTTAGAAGGGGAGGTGATGTCATAGGCACCATTTTCACATGATGGATGGATTTCATTCATATGAATGTTCATCCATAACTCTTAATTAACTCCTAGTTCATTCTTAATTAGCTTCTAATTCATTTTTAATTAACTCATAGTTTATTTATAGTTGATTTTTAGTATATTTTCTGTGAAATTTTAATTGATTCATGATTAACTCTTTGTTCATTCTTAATTAAGTTTTAATTAATTCATACTTCATTTGTAATTAGAAAGCCTTTCAAGAAGCTTCATTGGTCGATGGGCACATTAAACACTTTCATGGAAGCTTTTTTGAACTAAGTCCTCAAAGGGGTATAAATAGAGGTAGGACCCCCATAACCTTTATTTTGTTCAACACCAATTTGAAGTATGATTTTGTTCTCGAACCTTGTTATGTTTTTTCGTATTTACATTCTTTTACTTCATTGCAATAAAAAAATTTTTATACTCTGGTCTTGCAAATCTTGTACTTTTGATTTTAGCCTTTGTGTTTTTATATTGGTTCCTTTGTTTCATGTTTTGATTTAGATTTGAAACCTATCCTTTTGTTTTTTGTCTTTGTAGTTTTTGTGCTTATGACACTAAATGATCCATAATCAAATTGACACAATAAAATTGGTTTATGCAATGGGTGTAAGGGTTTTGTTGGGGTGAAAACATGAAATCGAAAGCTAATTTATCTTGATTATTTTTCAAAAAAAGAAAAAATGTTGATTTTGCAATAATTTTAAAACTAGGATTTTTTTTTGAAAAATCAACTTTCCTTGACAATATTTCTTATGAGTTCACCACGGCCGATGTCCTTATAACATCTGGTTATCCTTTAGGGGTTATGGTGTGAAAAGGAGTTCACATATTAGCATCTAAGCATCGAAAATCAAATTGTAATTCGTCTTTTATCATTTAGTGGAATTAGATGTGATTTGTGGGAGCAAATCAACAATGGTGTGAATTATTCAAAAGCAAATTTTTTGAGATATGTTTGGTTTTTTTTTTGGTTTTTTTCTCGCGTGGTTGCAATTGTCTTGATGATGGATTGAAAGGAGCCAATAATAGAAATAAAAGGCAAGACAATTGAAAAGCTATGCACGAAACTTTCTCTTCTAGCAATGTGTTGTATGGTGGTTTTTGCAATAGGTGAAAATGTTTTCTTTTAGTTTAGCATGGTTGAGATTATGAGAGGAATGCCCACATTTTGATTTGGTTTAGAACTTTGAACACCTCTCGGTGTAGAATTTCCATTGCACATGCCAAGAGGTGAATAAAAGTTTAGAGGTCATTGAATCATCAAAGAGTCATTCATTTGGAGATGATCACAGGCTCTAGGGGATCAAAAGGTTAATCTAACTATGATTCATCCTGTTCATGTTTGATATCCATGGATGTTTTTACTTTGGGGAAGCCAAGTAACTAAGTCATTGGGATTTCTGAGCAATGTACCAAATTTCAAGGAAGGGAATTATGGGTTATGAATATTGATCATGAATTTGTCTCTTAGCATTGGGTATTAGTTTGTTGGTGCCATGTCCAAGTTCTGTCCAATGTGTTTCATAAATAGAATCCTTCCAGTTAAATGGGAATTTGGGCTCAGGTTGTAACATTTGTTGATAAAAAGGAGAAGATCACAGTAGCCTGTTGATAAAAAGGAGACATACCAAAAGATCACAGTAGCCTGTTGATAAAAAGGAGACATACCAAAAGATCACAGTAGCCTGTTGATAAAAAGGAGACATACCAAAAGATCACAATGGGCTATTTAAGAGGAGGTCCAGAGTGTTTTAATCCAAGTGAATGTCTAAGAGTCTTCTTAGAAATTTCAAGGTTAGGACTTTAAAAGATGGTTAGGAGTAGATTCTGTTTGGTTCGTAATCTGAACATGTTAGCACTTTCTTGTATTGCAATTGATCAGCAGTATGCAGGAATACATTGAATGTACTCCTACTTGCAATGCCCCACTTTTTGGTTACAGTTAGCCCATTGTATGTATTTCAGCAGCACTACAGAAAATGAAATTGTCCTGGCTGCCTTGATGTTTTGACAGGGGCTAAGGGGATGGTGACAAAAGAGAGTCAGTCAGAAGAGCAAATAAATAAATGTTGCAAATTTGAAAGATAAGAGGCTGCTGCGATAATGAAAATGTCTACGTTACAAGGTGGAATTGAATTCAGTGGGGCCCGGAGGGGGGGAGGAGATTCAGAGGGTTGAGGTGTAATGCCGGTGCAATGGGTCAAAAGCTGAGAGTTAATAGCGAGTGCCATAAATGGGTGTTATCAGAACGCACGATATGGACAGCGCCCTCCAAGATACACGTCTTCATTACTTTACCGGCCACAGACGTGCATATCACAAAAGTGGGTACTTTTACATACTGCTGTGGTAGGTAGTCAAAGCATCCAGTGATGGGATGCCGCCCATTCGTACTAGTGTCTGCCCTCAGGTACTTCATCATTCCCGAGAGCAAGCCTTGCTCGCCCCCCTCAACTCCAGTATTCTCTGTCACCTTTTGGCCCTCCAGTTTCTCCCGTGCACATTCTCTTCTACTGCATTGGCATTGCATTTCTTTGGACATTTCTGATCCCCATTTCCACCGTCTCAATGTCAAACCCAGTGGCGAGTGAGTCGTCCTGCTCCCAAAGATTGCACTCTTCTCTTTCCTGGGTAGGTGCAAAGTGCAAACCGGTGTTGGCTGGTTATTCCTGCTTTTTTATAATAACCGTTTGGTGGGGGTTTTCCCTTTGAGGGATCCCACCGGTTATCAATATCAAAGTTTTTTCGGGTGTTTGGAGTAGGTTATCAAAATAATTGGGTAATGACTGTTGGCAATGCATAAGGTTTTGTTAACAAACAATCCGTTGATAAACCACCTGTTGTTGTACTGGTTATTACCTGGTTATATGGTTTTCTTTTTCTAAATTTTTAAAATTTTTGTTTCTAAATTTTTTGGATTAGTGTTTAAAGATTGATAAATTCATGGATGATAGTTGAGGGATCTAGGTAGGTTATTAAAGTGTAAAAAAATTTCAGTACCAGGTGGTTATCAATTTGATTGGTTATCAAAAAATTATTAACTGACTGGTAGGTTATTAATAACCAGCCTGATAAACAGTCCAAAACTCAACAACCAGCCAGCATTGGTGCAAATTGCAATGTTGGTGTAGGATTATAACGAGGTTACAAACCTTTTGCTGTAAAGACCTGCTCTAATTTTTGTAGTCCAATCCAAGGGCACCTTACCAAGCATATAGTTTTTCTCAGCTGTTGTTTGGAGGGTGTTCCAAAAAATGGAATGCCTGTCAGAGCCGGCATTTCATTTTACAAAATGGCCTGCCAAAAACAAAATCTGTTCTTGTCATACCCAGTTGGTACATGGAATTTTTTAAAATTAAAAGATCAGAGCAAATCTGTACACTTGGTAAAGTCTGTGGCCTTGAGCTTTACCTGGATACATCAAAACCTCTCTTTTTATTTCTCTTTGTATTTTGAGGGATCTCCTCCAGCAGAAGATCCCTAGGGAGTTATGCAGTGGGGGAGATCCTGCTTTATCTCTATGTTCCAATGGAAAGATTTTTTGGTGGGACAGATCAGGAAAATTCAAAAACACAAGGAGTAAGGGGACAGATTAGGAAAATTCAAAAAAACAAGAAAGATAAAATGGAGGAAAGAAAAAGAAGAGATTTTTATATATGAGGTTCCCATACTCGTGTGTTCTCCATCAATCAGGAACACCCTTGGGCTACCACCCTTGTGTGAACCTCCCTCAAGAGAACCCACTTGTATGGGAACCTCCCCTACAATGTAAACTCCAGTAGTTCGAACTCAGAATGTATTTTGCATTGATGCAATTGTAATTTATCGGAAATTTCAATTCAAAGATACATGTATTTCTTAACCAGCCATTAAAATGTGCACCAGAGACACCCCCCTCCCCCTGCCCCAAAATGTGTCCACCAGAGTGCGCACACACAACACACACACACACACACAAGATGCCATATTAAAAAGGGCAAGTTTCATAAACCATTCCTAGTGACCTGGAAAGATTGGACCACGTACCCACCATCACCATCTTGCATCTTTCTTCTGCATCTCTCTTGCAGTGAACAATTTTCCTGCTGGGTCAAAATGGCATTCCTTGGCTTCTATAAAGGGTTGCTGGCCAATAGGGGTGGTGGAGAGATAGCTGCAACGACTATGTACCCACTCATCTATCCTGATGAACGACTTTTTATTCACGCTGAGCCAAATTTTGACACACCAAGATTTGCAATAAGAAATCTTACAAAAACCTCAACAGGAGGCAAAAGGTTAAGTACCTGGAGCCTTGGCGGCAACAAAGCTATTGCTACTACATTGAGGTGACCTTGTCATATCCCATTGGACCTGGAATCAGATTCTCAGTTCCATTTATGTGTGGAATCCCAACTTCAACCAAAATTGTTCTAATTTATTTGTTAGAACCTCAACCTCTGGTTCTAGGTTCTAGTTTTCAGCCAATTACCAATAGGTCTGAATGCAACTTATTGTAGCTAGCTATCACACTATAGCTAGGGTAGACATGCTTGACACCACACACAGGCTTCCGAATGAATGATTGCCCCATTAGTTTGTGGGAGGGCCTTCAAGGAAACAGCCCTACTTGTTATGTTGCACAGTTGATTGCCTATGATTGAATGTTTGGTATGAAATTGATGTGTTTTATTTCTTTGACAAAAGTGGCAAAAATATTGTCTTTCATATTCATTGATGGGTGTAAAACTGAAGGGGAATGGATAATTCTCACCCACCTCATGGTCTTGTAGTGTTTAGTAATGGGAGGTTTTGTGAAGACAATCAAGAATAAAAATGAGTTTAAATCATGGACATGGGGGGGGGGGGGGGGGGGAGTTTGTTATTGTTTGGTATTCAGGCTGTTGCAGTTCAATTACAAAAAGGCATTGTAGATTTGCAATTTTTTTGTGTAGTATTGGGGGATTGGGTGTCATTAAATCAGGAAAAAGTAGGAAGGGGGGCCTTTTCTATGCTTGGTGTTGGGGGTGTTTTGGGACAATTTTATACAGGGTATGAAACATTGTATGAAACATTGTAGAAACATTGTTTAATATTAGGCACATGGGCTACCTCATTAAAAATAGGCAATCGATCACAAATTGATTTTTTTAAAAATAGTGTTCCAAAGCCTAATTGTGGGCTCATCAATTACCATCAACAACAAGGAGCTTTAATTTAGGATACTAAAAATTGAATCATTAATGAGCCACCTCAAGCTCATACTTTGCGAATTCCCTCTCAATTGTGTGTGCACTTTTTGTCCAAAAAATTGTTACACATCCACAAGCATTTGGGCAAACCTTAATACAAATCATAATTTTTCCTTGTCCTATATCACTTTTCTTAGCATGTCAGCTCTAGAAGAAAAAGTAAGTTTGAAAGCATTGGATAATGTTCTTTAAAAAGGTTAAGCTCTAATTCAAAAGTCTTGAGAGACAAAGTAGATGACAATAGACAAGTGCAAAAAGTAGCCATAAAAGGATTGGAATCAAATCTAACCCATAGATGTAGAAGCAAAGGAAGTAGCCATAGAAGAATTGAATTCAAATTTGACTAGAAATGCAAAAATGCAACAAGTAAGTATAGTGCAATTGTAATATGTTCTTATTAAAATTGCAAAATTTCCAATAGTAACCATAGAAGAACTACTATCAAATTTTATTTTAAATGCATAAGTGCGAGAAATTAGCATAGAAGGTTTGCAATCTTTTGAAAAGACATAAGGATTGAAATAGTAAACAAGATTTACAATGAGAAGAATAAGCACCTTTACTATAATTGGGTTTCCAAATATGTAGTCCCATCTTCTCAACCTAGTAATTCAAAAAGGGGCAAGTACCAACGAACTCAAGCTTCATGTTCATTGAGATTTACTCCCATAACATGCACAACAAAAACATATCACAATTTGTTTTGGGAAGATTTTTCAAATCTCTCCAAATTGTATTTTAGCTTTTACATTCTAGGGTGGCATGCAAATCAAACATATCCAATGCTAACATAATGTTTGTTCTATTGGGCAAATTACAAGGAAAATAAAAGTATGCCTCCTATAAAAGCAAGGCCTACTCCATCCACTAACTAGAAGTTAAGTTCAAGAGGAAAGGGGATCCATGATATTGCGTGTGCTTCACAAAAGACAAAATGGAATGGCACTAAACAAACAACCAATCATTAACTAAAAAAACATCCCACCCAACTCAAATCCCATATGTAAACCTCCAAGGGCTTATAGAATACCATCAATGAACAGGAAGGGGAAATGGAAAAATGAAGCACTTGAGGAAACAATGGATGCAATAGAGAGTGGCAACACCACATTGAAGAAGGCAAGTAGGTTGTGGAGCATACCCCTAAATTCCTTATCTAACCATCTAAATGGTAAGACACATATGAAGAAGGTTGGGGTAGAAGGAATACTAATAGTAAAAGAAGATGTTGTAGTAGTTTGTTGGATTTTGGCTATGCAGAAAGCAAGTTAACATACAATAATTAAAGTTGAAGGTAGTAAAAATCATTTAGACTAGACCAACATCATTTAAAAATGGGATTCCATGGGATAGTTAGTGGTATTGATACAAGCGATAACATTCAAATTTTTCTATTTATCAAGCAAAAGATTGGAGGTATGTAGAACACAAGGACTAACTCAACAATCTTGCCAAACATTTTATAACAATTCATAACTTCTATACAACAAAATAATTCCCCAGTAGACCACATATGGAATAGTAGTGAAATTGGAATTCATGTAAACAACTAAGGCAAAAATGTTAGCCAAACATAGTTCACAACAAGTCTACAACACCATTCCAAATTAATCCATGGAATAGTTCATTATGAATTGTGCAATTAATGTTGCAAGAGGATTTCTACCATCATTTTATATTTTTAGGGTTGAAAGACTATGAAAAGATTATGTCAAGGATTACAAACTAGGCATATGTATCGAAACATAGAAAAAGGCTTGAGCGCCAACATTTTTGTTCAAATAGTTTTTAACGTTTTTCAAGAGGTCAATTTTTGGTGAAATCTTTTTAACCAACTATCAATTATTAATTTTAAATGGACATGGATCACATGCTATTTTACAAGCAATAGAAAAAGCCCATCAATTTGATTTAAACATGGTTATTTTACCATCACATACTTCACATGTTCTACAATGCTTGGATGTTTCATGCTTCAAGCCATTCAAAATTGCATTCATAAAAGAGAGATGGGGCCATGGTATAAAAAATAATTACAATGAACTAAACAAGGTCACATCAAGTTTAGGTGGGTAAACAAAGTGTTGGACCAAATATCATCAAAAATATATATCAAATTTGAATTTAGGGTTACATGGATTTGGTTGAATCTAAAGGTTATAGATGAAAAATTCAGCCCTATAGAAGTATACACAACACAACCTACAAATAGGGAGGAAACAAAGCATTCTAATTTAGATTTAGAATATGAAGAAGAGGAAAATCAACATTGGGGTGAAGTGTTAACAATAGAAAAATTGTTCAACATAGCAATTACATCTAAAATTGTTAACACATCTAATGAATAAGAGATAAAAGAACCTTTTTATTATGTGGACATGCCACATAACCTTGTTGCAACACAAATGGAAGAACCAACAAACATTATTATACTAATAATAGATTTAGAAGATCCTTCAATGCAAGAAGGAAAAAAATAGAGCCTTCCAAGTTTGACACAAGAGGTTATGTCTCTTCACAATTTATTATTATTGCTACATTTATCTATAAAACAAATGAGAGGAAAGGAACCATTAGTTAATTACAACACGTCCCATGTGGTCACTTTTGAATAATAGTTGAACATTATGTGATCAAAAACAATGGCCAAGGTAATAGCATACGAGATTAAAGAATGTATATGGAAGGAAAAGGAAGGAAGGAGGTTAATCCAATTGGCCGCAGTCTTAACTCGGACAGGAGATAAAAAGGCAAATGAAACCTTGACTATTGCAAAACGTGCAACTTGAAGGTCCATTGAAAAATGAGCAAGGGCAATGTTCATGTAAACATTGTTTCCAATTGCAATTAGGGATGCAAGGGATCAGTTTCATAATAATTTTACAATAGGGCTACAAACAAACACACTAGGGTACCTGGAAGTGGCGTCAACCTTGGTGCCATTACCAAGGTTGTCATGACTTCGTGCATCCGTCATGACATGACGGATGCAAATGGATGCAAATGCACCCTTGTGTCACGTCAATAATGGGTCAACCCATGTCAATTTAAGGTCCACTTAGGTCAAAGGGACTATCAGACTACCTAAGGTAGGGTTATGGGTGACCGAGATTGGCCCTATTTTGGTCATCATAAAGCCTATGGCAATGGAAAAAACTTGGTTGCCAAGCCTATGGCATTTGAAAATTTTCAATCACTAAGCTTATAGCAACCAAAAAATTTTCATCACCACATGATTGGCAATGGAATGCTTTCAATCACCAAGCTTGCAACGATCGAAAACATTTCATCACCAATCAATTTTTTTGACTAATTTTTTTTCAATTATCACACATCTATGTATTTGGGTCGTCCGATTGATAGTGGTTTGATCTCCACCATTGATTTGGTGACATAATTTGATTTGGCAACGAAATTTGGTTTGCTTAGTAATAAAAAGTTGACCTTGCATGTTAACATTCAATTGCTCTTTTGAGGCATGTGGGCCTTGTGTTGTTTAACACCAACCATTACCATATACCTTGTGAGGGAAGGGTGAAACCTTTATGGGTGTTTGAGTTTTATATTGTCATATTGCATTTGCAATTGGTGATGAATTTCAATTGTAGCCCTAAAGGTGGAGTTTGATCTTATTGCTAAATACATTAATTATATTAATCAAACATATTCACTATAAGAAATCATGGTTTTTCCATTGGTTCATCTTGACCAGTGTCACAACCCTAACCTTAGGCTTGCAACCAAGGCAAGGGCTTGCAAGAGGGCGAGACAAGAGGGAGACCCGGGAGGCACATCTTATACTCCCAAGAGTGCAAGAGAGTGTGAGAGAATGAATCCTCACACTCCCAAGGAAACTCCCATTTGAGGAGTTGGAGTCGCGAAAAACTCCCAAATTTTTAGAGAGCAATTACAGGGGTCAAAACCCATTAATTTGAAAAGTTCTTTATATCATTGGAAAGCTATTGAAACATAGATGTCTAAAACGGGCTTGCATCACCCATTTAGACATCTGAAACACAAGTTATGGCCAAAAGAAAGGTCTGGAGTCAAATCGACAGTTTGACTCCTGACCATTAAAAGTTGAGAATCGACCCGATTTCCTTGCGTGCAAGTGGCATGCAACATACCATTGGAAAGCTTTTGATAAGGGCTACAACTTTTCTTTAGATCTCATCACGATCAGAGGTTTGCACACAAAGTTACAGGGGTTCCAAAGTCGCATGAGTCTCAACTTTGATAATTTCAGGACTTCCACTTGGGAGCCCCGAGACAAAAAGCCATTTGGATGTGGGCCTCGTGGAGAGGCACAAAGTTTATTATAAGGGGGAAGGTGGTGGCTTCCCCCAAGTTCGGGCCGTGGTGAATCTTGTAAGTCTGAGTTTGCCCGTGGCTTGTCTTAGCACCAAAAGTGCCCCAATTATGCACTAACCCACCTTGTGTTGGTTTTGTGCAGGTCCATGTGAGTAGTTGATGCTTGTCACTCCTCCTAGTCCCATCCTGAAGCTCTAGCACACCCTTATACCCCTCAAAGTGCTGCGAGCCAGGGAACATGCCTCGACTCCTTATTCTTCCGTTATTTTCAGTTTGGACTCACATTTGAGTCCATTAAGGAGCATGGGGGTGCGTTAACCAAGGTGTTCACATTGACTAGAAGGAATGTCCATTTTGATTATAGGCATGGGGCATGAAAGACATGTGGGTTTTTTATTGGTTATTTTGACCACAAGCTTGGGGCATGAAAAACATGTGGTTTTTTTAATTGATAATTTTGATTAAAGTGACTTTTTTGACGAGACACCAATTTGGACATCCAATCAAATGGGACCCCCATAAAAAAATGATAATCAAGATGAATGTTTCGTAATCAGAAAAACCTTACTGAATTGCCATTAAGGTGTAAAAGGTTATGTGTGTTTTTTATTTATCCACATTTATGTGATGCATGTACAAGTCATTGAAACATATCAATATTGATTAAAACCCACATGAGGTCAACCATAAGTCAAAGGCCATGGTGAAATTTATAGCATTTAAAATGTTGTCACCTTCATTTTTTTACTAGAATAAGGTTTTTGAATCTAATAATTAGTGAATGAACCATTAAATTTGCATTCAAAGACATTGATTTTGTTGCAATCTTAGCTTTGGGCTTGCGACCAAGGCAAGGCTCATAAAGGTGTGGGCCAAGAGTGAAGCTTGGGACTCACAGTTCATGCTCCTGGGAGTGTAGGATGGTGTGAGGGAATGAACTCACACACTCCTAAGTGGGTTCCCACTTTGGGAGTTAGAGTCTCGATGGACTCCCAAATATTCAGAGAGCAATTTTAGGGGTCAAAATTCATTAAATTAAAAAGTTCCTTACATCATTGAAATCTTTTGGAATGTAGATGTTTAAAATGGGCTCGTATGACCCATTTGAATACTTAAAACATAAGTATGGCCAAACAAAGGGTTGGGAATCAAACTACCAATTTGATTCCCGACCACTAAAAGTTGAAAATTGCCCTGATTTATTTATGTGCAGGTGACATGCCACACACTGTTGGAAATTTTTCCATGAGGGTTAAAACTTTGTTTTAGATTTCACCTTAATTGAAGGTTTGTACAAGAAGTTATGGGCCTCCAAAATTGCAAAAATCCCAAATTTGGGAATTTCGGTGGGTGACAAAATGACATTTAGGTGTAGGCATCGTGGTCAGGCATAAAGAATATTATAAGGGGGAAGGTGGTGGCTTCCTCCAAATATGGGCTATGGTGAGTCTTATGAATCCATGTGTGCATGTGGTTCATTTGTGTCCCAAAAATGCTCCAACTATGCATTAACCAACTTGTTCTTTGGTTTGTGCATGTTCGTGTGAATAATTGACCCAATTGTCATTTGTTTTAGTTCCCATCCTGGAGCTTTAACACGCCCTTCTACCCTCAAAGTGCTATGAGCCAAGGAGCGTACCCCAATTCTTTATCCTTCCATTGTTTTCACTTTTGGATTCGTAGTTGAGTCTATTAAAGAACTTGGGGGTGCTTCAAATCTATTATAGGGATGTGGCATTTATAATGTTTAAAAGCAACCAATAACATTTGGGGATTTTACCATGGTGCCAATATAAGTGCAACTAATTCATGCAAGGTTAAGTCAAATTGCAATTTGTAACGCATGTGTTTCTCATTAATAAAGTAAGATTTGAAATATTGAACTTTTATATGAAACTATGAAACTATGAAACAACAAACATTGAACACCATTGCTACATGTATGAAAAAAATGTAACAATATATATTAAGGGGGATGATTTACATGAATATGAATTCACACATCCATGAACAAAACATTGTGAAAATCACATTACATAACGTGGACACCATTGAATGGATGTAATTATTCACAAAAAAATCTAAAGAGCATTTGATGCAAATTAATTTTGCTCTAACATCCTAAATTGAACATAATTAGAAGCATTGCATGTAATGTGTACTTATTTGTCACTTGCACATGGAGGTCAAACATTTTTTAATTCAAGTGTCTTGGTTTACAAAAATTGTCATAACCAATCTAAAGTCAAGCATAGATGGTGAAGTTTTGATAGAAATTGAATATGGATAAAGTAGACTAGTTTTTTTAATGGTAACAACTAGTCATTTTCATAGTTTAATGGGAGTGGATTTGGTTCATCCGCTTCATCATCATCATGATTAGAGAATGTTGCCATCTCCTCAGTTAATATTTGGGTTAGAGTGATTAGCTCACTAGCCATTGCATCCACAATATTGGGAGGGGGTACTAATGTAGGTGGTTGGGAGAGATCTATCATTCTCATACCTACATGATTATAATTGTTCCCCAAATCAAACAAAGTTAATTCTAGATTTCCTTCTTGGGTGAATTGTGACCTTTGCCCTCTTGGCTCCTTGCACAACACCACCTTCCAACCCCTTGGATCTTTTGTGTCATCTATGAAAAATACTTGTTGAACATGCATTGGAAATGCAAATAATTGGGTTGAAAGGGGAATGAGATGCTCAAAGTTCACTAAAGTGAACCCATATTCATTGTGTTTCACCATTGCATTTGAACCCATATTCATTGCTTTTCGCCATTGCACTTGAACCTTTGTAGTTGGCCACCATCCAATTGCAAAACAATATAATAGTTTGGAATCCACCAAAATCCAATTCCAATATTTCCTCAATCCACCCAACATATTCCAAGGATGCGATGATTGGGTTCTGATCACCTAAATGGGAGTGACACTCCTATTCAAACGTGGTTGCCACCCCTAAATCCTGAGTTGACAAATGCCATTCTACACTTGCTACTTGTAAGTGATTCCCAAAGGCATACATAAAACGATATGCTATGGCATAGTCTAAGGGGGGTATATTTATTGAAATTATGTCTTTTGACACATCCTCACCATTTGCCATGGCCTTTACAATTGCAATGGGAAACCAAACTTCAAATGGAAGCAATTCTGCAAGAGATTTTGGGTAAATTAACCTCTTATTACGTGGCCTTGATTGTGCCTCACATGCAAACTCCTCCCTTTGACTAGTCCTATGTCATTGAGCTACTAGATACCTCCTACACATGTTGACCCACCATGGCAACCCTTAGTACTAAGCAAACAAATTATGTTCATGATAAGATGGACAAACTTTACATGTAGATTCCAAAATGGCTATGTTACCAACTTTCATATTAAGATCAAATTAATTACATCATAACCAACTTGATTTAATCACAACAATTGACTTGGGTAGATGCAAGTTAAAGTGGCCCACTTTTTATGTCATAAGGTTAAATTCTACAAGGTGTTGTGATTGGAAGTTTCATAATTATGCACATATATATTAATTTCATCTTACGGACTTGGATACAAGTTCTCAACTTAATTACATAAATGAGTATGCAAATTATTTTACATAACTCATTAAGGTAAAAATGTTATGGACTTTGAACCTTGAACTTGTGGACTTGCCAATTAGCAAATTGTTTGATATATGGACTTTGAAATGACCTAAATATTTCTAATATTATCTATAGGGACTTAAAATACAATGAATTTTTCTTTAATGAACACAAGTTTGAGAAAATTAACATCAAATTGTTTTAAAAATATTAGTTATGGACTTTTAATCAACATGAAAATGTTTGAAATTTGTAAAGTCCATATCTAACTCAATTTTTAAAAATTCTTAAAATGATTTTTTTTAGAGAAGCATAGAATAAGGGCCTCTAGAAGGGCTTGGATTTTAAAAATAAAAATAACATCAAAATGATATCAAATTTGGCCATCAATCATTAGAATTTGAAAAAAGAAAAGGTCAAAATATGGACTTTTTGGATGTTTTTTATGAGTCCATAGTGGGGCACTTTAACTTGCATCTACCCAATTGCATGAACATGTACATTAACACAAACCATGCATGTGTTTGGGGTATGAAACATTTTCACTCGCACCATGGTTCTATTGTTGATGCATTATGGAGGATGAATGTGTGGGTTTAGCCCTTGAGGTTGGCATTCAACTTATTAGGGTGCTCATTTCCTTCAAGTACCTCATTATTCATTGTAGGCTCCTCTTTATCATCCCACACTCTCCTCCTTGTGGACTTGACATCTTGAATGTATTATGTATAGAAGCCTATGGCTTTTTCAATGGAATATACATTTGCCATGTTACCCTTCAATTGTGCCAAATTTGGCACATACCCTTTTAAAACTTTCATATAATGTTCTATGGGGTACATCCACCTTGTGGCAACAAGGCCACATAGATCTAGTTCTTCAACAATGTGTATTACCAAGTGTGTCATGACATCAAAGTTGGTAGGAAGAAATATTTTATCTATTGTTGACATAGTCTTTGCAACCTCTTCCCTTAACACCTCCATTGTGTTGGGATCAATAACCTTTGCACAATTTTTGTTAAACATCCAACTTACACTAATAAAAGACATTTGGATTTCCTCTTGCATCAACTTGCGAAGGCAAAGGGGTAGTACCTACTACATCATTATGTGGTAGTCATGGGACTTCAATCCCCTCATGCAACGTCTCTTGTTTCATGTGTAGTAGCTTTGACAATTGTTACTTAAGTTGGAGTTGAAAACAATTTTGTAATTTTCAATCTTGAAATTTCGACCTTAGCTGCCTCTTTATTCACATGATCCATATCCACCCCAATTGTTTCCAAATCTAAATCCTCATTAGATTCCCACATGTTCATGAACTTTTGTTGAGCTGAGGCAACAAGACACAAGATGACCTAGAGAGTAGTTCAATTGCACATTGTAGCAACAAATTTTGCACTCGTGCAAAATGTTGTCAAAATTCAACAAACACATAAACTCAAGTCCAAGAACCTGGCTCCTTGACCTCCTTGATTTGTCCTAAATGCATTCAAACTAATGACCCTAAATTGCATTAGTTGACATCACTAGAAATCTTGGATGCATGGGTTATGAAAACTAGAAACATCGTTTGGGAAGCTAAAGCAAAAAGCTTTGGTGTGTACAGTGTTTAGGGTTTAGCAATAATTGACCTACTTGAAAAGGAGGTCTTCATCCTTAATCTAGGTAGGTTATTTGGTTTTACAAAATCAATACATGGCCTGGTAGGTTCTTGGTGGGTATTCCAAAAGGTAACTGGCTAGGTCGGGTATTAACCCAATTATCATAAAATTTGATGGCTGGTTATTGATACCCGGACCCAGAACCAGGCCGGGTAACTGGGCCAAAACTCAATAACCAGCCAACACTGGTGTAAACCACTACCCTAAGGGTGGTTAGGGTTTAAGGCTTTGCTTTATCGCCCAACAGCAATGGACCCACCAGGTCTCTCTAGCAAGATAACGTTGTCGCACGGAAGCAATTGCGCAGAGAGAGAGAGAGGGAGAGGAGGGGAGAGGAGGAAAGTGGTTGATTTACGAAGCGGTGAGGCATTTGGCAAGTGGCAGCCAGAGAGTGAATAAGTAGAAGATTGCAGGGCGTGATTGTAGAGTTTTGTGCAGTTTTGTGGACGCAAAATTTTACAGAAGTCTTCATGACTGACTGACTGACGGACCGACCGACCGACCCTCATTTTCCTTCTCAAATGCTGTAGCAGCAGCTTGCAACTAAAGAGAGAAGAAATCATTCATTTCCTTCCTTTCTTTCTTTGCGTCGGATTTTACCTTTCTCACACAAGAGAAGTTTTGGGAGGATCTTTGTTTTTTATGGCATTTCCCTTTTTAGTGCATTCCTTTCCTCTCGGCCTTTCCGAACATTCCCAAATGCATTGTTGGCAGCAGGGAAAGGAACCGCTGCCAATGCAGCCCGGTCCAAAATGGTTGCTGGCAGGTATAGGGTTCTGGAGTTTAGCTTATGTCGTCTCGCGTTTGCTGTGTCCACGCCGCTCCAAAGACTTCTGCAACAGACTCGTATCCCTGTTGCATGTGGCGCTGTCGCTGCTTTTGTGTGGGATCTCGGTGCGCGACTGGTCGCATCCTCTTGACGGTATCGGCGGCCCTTCCACTTTTCCTCAGGCGAGTGGCCCCATTCAAATCCTTGTTTCTTTTTTTGTGGGTTCAGGGTTTGTGGTCAGTGGTCCTATCATCTTCTCTCTCATCATCAGGATCTAGCATAATGATGCCTTGCATGTAAGGATTGTCTGCATTGCCAAATGTTTCCTTGCCATCTGTTATCTCTGATGGATCCTTTCTGCACACTGAGTGTTTGAGGTATGTGAAGAGCATGGGTACAAACATCCTTTTCATGGGGGATCCTTTTGGCCTCTTTCAGATGCTTGCATTGACAGTGAGCCTAGCATACTTCATATACGACTCTATTTGCTGCCTTGTGGAGCTACCCTTCAAACTGGAGGATCAAATTCATCATGCCATCACTATTTTGGGGCTTGCCTATGGGTACCTACTTGGATCAGTATGTCTCCCATCCCTGTGAATCTGTAGCATAAGGTAGCATAAAACCCTTTCTCTTTGTTGGTTGCATAGGTATCATCCTCCATAGGGATATATTGTTATGAAATGCAGGGGAGGATGTCATACAGTGTTGTCAAAGTAGTTTGTCCCGAAAGCATCCAGACCACTTCTGAGGATGTTGAACAGTGTTGCTCAAAGTAGTTGTCCTGAAAGCATCCAGACTCTTCTGAGTCAAACAAGGCAATAGTATGCTGATAAAGGACTGTAGATACTTCCAATTTCCTTTGCCCCTATTCAAAGGTGTTCAGTTAGTTGTATTTCTTGGAGACTAGGTCGAGTCAATACCTTCCACCAGGAACAAATACGAGATATCCAGCTTGTGTGCTGTAAATCTACTACAGAACGCCTGGGTATGAATGTACACATTTATGTCTGTTGAAACTGCAGAATGTTCCCAGGAGTCATTTTGCTATCATCATAGCATGTCACAAAATTTTCTTTTCAACTTTGGAGTTGTGGGTGGAGCCATTATCAAGTGACAACTTGGACCTCGAGTCATGATTGTCTGCCAGTAGCCAAGATGCTATCAAAATTGACTGCTGGTTATTTGTGTTTCTGCCTGCAGTGTGGGACTGAGCTTGTGGCATGCCTTATGTTGATGGAACTCTCAAATCCCTTCATGCATGCCCGAGAGTTGCTCAAAGAACTTAATCTCAAGGACACATCATACAGCTTCTTGAATGATGTAAGATGTGGTTGATGTAGATAGACTGTCTGTGTTTCTTTGAGCTTTGATCTAACTGTGGACTGGCTTCTTGAAAGTTACAGTGTGGTCTTCCAGTTGGGGTAGTTAGGAACAGGTGGAGGTTGATTCTTTTTTCTCAGTGGATGTTAATGTTGTGAACCTTTTCTTGATTGACTTGTTTACAGGTTTGTTTTGCATTAGTCTTCACATTTGCCAGAATGATTGTTGGACCCTTTGTGGTGTTCTTCACTGTACAAGCAGATGGTTCTCCTGCTGTTAAGGTCAGAATGGTCACCTGCCCTATCTTTGTGCATGTCTTTTATGGCAAACATGTCCTTCGCAATATTGATCCTTCATATGGTTCTATTCTTTTTTAAGGATTTTTTTTGTGCTCAAATTTTGCAGAGGATGCTTCACAAAAGGTGCCTGTTTCCTCTCATTGCAGGTGGGAGCTGTTGGTATCCAACTGGTCAGCATACTCTGGTTCTGGAGAATTGCACGAATGGTGCTCTACAAACTTAAGAAACGGAATCTGAAGCCAAAGTCTTCATAATAGTAGTTGGTTTCAACATTCAACTTCTTGCCACATACATCTAGAAGGCATTGACTGCAAACTGCATTTGATTAGACTGTTGATTTGGGTTTCAAAGCACAACTGGAAACTGCATTGTCTTCAGAAGCAACTGGTAGGCTGCTTCTGCACTTGTTTTGTGGGCTGATCCAGAAGATGGACTAATTGTCATCTCTGCTCTTATCTGGTGGAGGGTGATTAGCATGTCGAGTGAGTCTATGTAGGGGATGCAGATGTTCTTTCTGTAGATAATTTTGTAGGAGGATTATGAAGCCTTCAGCTTGTGTCTTTCAATCAAAGATCAATTGTCTGATTCAAATATTGTGGTCATCATGAGACATAGAACTGAACTTCGTGCACCCATATTGTTAAGGCATGGTCAGAGAGAAGTGGTTATGAGGTCACCATTAGGCCATATTGGATGTTGGCTACTCTAGTCTGCCCAGTTATAGTAGGGGTCAGGAGCAAGTGGTTGTCGGTTCAATTGACCAGTAGGCCATATTGGATATTACCTACTCTAGCCTGCTGGTTATCACCAACCCAGAAAATTGTGAGTACCTGGTTAAACTGCAGTACAAAACACAGTGCCCTATGAACTTTGTGGGTGTCTGCTGCATCCTGTGCAGCACCCACATGGTTCTACCACAGGGTTCGATCTATGTTGGTGGAAATTTTCTTTACAAATGCTTTTCAGACAGTTTAACCAAGGTGGCTGGTAGTGGGGTAGTTGTAATGACTTGCAAACTAACAGTTCCATTTTCCTTCAGGAACATAGGTCCTATGAGATGCCCTCTAACATGGGGAGTCCCTCAATCACTCCTAGTTCCTTTTTCCTTTTGGGGACTAGCCCTATCAGATGTGAACAGTATGCTGATGCAATGTCTGCCTTGGAACCTCTGTATAGCAACATAGAGCCAATTAATGAGGCATGTTTAAACCTCCTCTGGAGTTTTTGTGCTTGCTCTGGTAGCTACTTGTCCACTTGTTGTGGCATATCAATATGGTTATAGCAATATGGAGTTCATTGCCCATATGCTCAACTGATCTTGCAGACTTTTGAATCTGATCAGAAAGGGAAAGTAAGTTGGCAATAGTACAATGGAAGTGCAGGAGATGGCAGATGAGAAAACGCCATGAAAAAAGCTCTGTTCTATATCTCTGCAATTGGTTTAGGGTCTTGGCTGCTGCTGCCAGAGCTCCCATCGCCAGTATGACCAGAAAATCCACTCTGCATCTGCTGCTGCAGCAGCTCGCACACACGGTGGCTCTCATCTTGCCTAGCTCCTGAGTTCCAGCAGCTTCCGCGCATGATCTACTGCATGCTTCTTCCCTTGTGGTAAGGCTGGTGCTGCTGCTTGTGTCCTGCATTGTCCTTGAGCTGATTGCAGCAGTCTAGGATCAGCTGCAGCTTCTCTAGCCCTGTAGGCGTCGCCACCGCACAAGGTCGTCGTAGTAGTATCCAAGCATCGCTGCTCCATTTTCTTTTGCGCTGTAGCTGCAAACTTGCGACTGCAAGCCTACATACTCTTCTATCCTAACGACTACTGCTCCTGGCGCTAGCACCGGAGCAGCTGATTCTCCGGGTGTGAAAGAGATTGACATAGCTGCAAACTTCAGAGACGACACAAAAGGAGAAGAACAGATCATGAATATCGAGGCGGCGCTTGAGCTGAGGAACTACGATATCTCAATGCAAATATCATGCGATATTTACTGCAACTGAAAAGGCGTTGGGGGTGGTGGTAGTTTGTAGTGATAAGAGAGAGCAGGTGCTCTGTTAGGGTTTGCAGAGATCGGCCTCCTGCGACTCTGTCGAGCATGATCCCAGCTCCTCAATCAATGCAAGCATCACACCACCCAAGATTGCAGACCGGGACGCAGATTTCATACCCGCTCGCAGTGAAAGAAAGCCTCTAGTGGCAGCACCGACGCCTATGGAGTCCCAAGGATCTTCCTTCTGACGAAGATACACACAAGATACAATCAAAGGTGCTGAAAAGATTCCATTTGGGCATGGCTCAGAGCTCTCCAGTGAGATTGACATAATCACTTCCTAGCGGACGAACAAGACAACGTTAACGACTAATAGGTAAGCCAAAGGCTCAGAGAGGGGACCTGCCAAGGGCCTACGGTAGGGACCACAAGGTGCACAAATAGGACCTAGGAACTTGTGGGCCTATTTCGTCTTCTTTCCCCATAGAAGGCATAGGACTTGGCCTTGCGGTCTTTTTCTTTTATGAGCTCCTCCCAATCACTTGCTAAGAAACGTCATAGATGTGTCCTAGTCCCCCTATGACAATCTGCACCACCACAAAGGAAAAGAAAAAGACACCATGCAACAGTAACAAGAACAAATGTCAAGCCACATTAGAAAAGTCCTAGGCCAAACGGTCAAGGGGAAGCTGGAAAAACAATTATACCTCTCGTTTCAAAACTGAAGGGATGCACACATATGAGGACAAAGAAGATCCAAATGAAAAGCTTTGAGGGAATCCAAAGTTGAAACCCAAGCCAAGCTTAAGGCAAGAGAAAAGGAGCAAGAACAAAATTAAAAGAACATTACTCGCCACACAAGAAATTAGCTTGATATGCCTGACAATGTTTTTGATGATGCACCATATCACAAAGTGAAAACAGAACTCCACAATCATAATACAAAACATCACACTAAATAGGAGGCTGGCAGAACATGTTTTTCGTGAGCAAACCCTTGCAATGGCTTCATCTTTCATTCGAGCCCCCTTAGCAAATGCCTTTTTTCGAAGTACCCTTTCAGTTTTGGTCTCGCTTGCACCACATTGTCTTGGATGGAATCTTGCTTTAGGCCATGTTGAAGAATATGCCCATGTCGCCAAGGCTCTTGCCCTTCTTGCTTTGGCCCTAGCTTCCTTTGAGATCATTAATGTTTGGCAAGTGTTTCACCCCCCATATTTGTCTTCTCTTTGTTAGGATTCCTTGTTGGAGATCTATCCTAGTTCTGACTTGGAGTTTTCTTTGGATTTCTTTAGGTCAACTTTCATTCAACCATCACATCTTTTAGCTTGTGATTTTTTAGGTATGGTTTTTGAGCACTTGAGGGACCTCTCTGACCTTGAAGATTCAACTATTGGTTTCCACAACTATTTCAATGTGTTCTCATGTTGTTATAGGTCATATCTTAGGGCCCATTGCCTAGGTTTTGGTGTTGCTAGACTTTTGGCTTTGGCCAAGCTTTTTGGAAACATTCAACTATAGTGGGGGAGATCCTATATTGGTTGGTGAGTAGAGCTTTGTGTTTGTAATTTTGTGACACTTTTTTTATTCATTTGTTGTTTCATCAATTCGGTGTTGTAATAAAAGGGGGGGGGGCGGAGGGGTGGATGTGAGGTGGTGATTCATAACATTCAAACTACTTTGGACGTCCATCTTGATTGAGTGGTACTATAGGTGGATGTTACAAATGCTTTCAACACCATTTCTAAGAAAATTATCTTTTAACAACTTCATGTTGTAAGAGGTTAATTGTCTCAACTATTCCCCTTTGTTTGGTATTTTATGCTCACTAGGTTTCCATTTTCTTTAGCCACATTGCCTTTTGGGGAATTTGTCGATCATCCATTCATTGAAAGGCACTTGCCCAAGGCAATTTGCTCATTGCACCTTTTTTTGCGTTGGTCCATTTTTGTGTGTTGTGATGTTTTGCAAGGTTTTTCCTTGTATTTTCCCTTCCCTTGCAGACCCAAGTACATTTGGTCTCTTGAGTTGTTCCATGTCATGGGGTGGCTTAGGTAAAAGAAAGTTTTTATTACGATTGGCATTCAATAGATGCGTTTTCTTCCCCTTGCCATAAAGGTTTTTTGGTGCCTAGGCCAACAAGCATATGATTTTCTTCATTGATGTGCTAGTATGGTATGATTAGCAAAAGGCACCGATGGCCCTCCTTTGACAATTTTACGTGCCTTCTATAAGTAGAAAGTGTCGGTAACCTTTGAAGAGCGCATGCATAATTTTGTTCCTTTGCCCCTTTGTGACCCCCTTTTAGTTTTTTGTGTTCTGGTTTGGAATTAGGTCCTTTCTCTTTATACTTCATTTCCCCCTTTCACTGAGTGCTTGCTTTAGTGAAGTTTACAAAGGCTTCATCATATGAGATGCTCCTGAAGGCATAGAGTCCCTCAATCACTCAAGTTAGACAACTTGAGTGTGCAACACATTAGTGTTGGTTTGGTGTATTGACTTTTGCCTCATATCAAGACTGGTAGCATAGCAAGGACCCTACCAAACGTCTCATTGGAAGCAATACCAGCCTTTGCACTACTATTATACTAGTTTCAATTTACCAAAGATATACTTTGTTTACCATGCAATTTGTACAGCAGTTTACAGCAGGTAGCCAAAGTATATAAAAGGATTCTTAGATTTTTTACTTTGATATCTAGTCTAAAGCCAAATTTGGCTAAATCTTACTTGTTGGTCATGGCCAGTTTGGCTACATCACAAAATTGAAAACATTATCACTGGTGCACAATTGATAACATGAATTGACAACTAAATTATTGCCAAAACACAGTTGTTGTAGACCATACCACAGTTGTTCATCCACTAAGCCAAACCCACCTTAACAATTTGACAATATCTGTGCCAGACTTTCAGATCCTTCTCCCCTTGCACTGAATACCATTTCCACAAGGCTTCCTTTCCTAGATACCAATGTTATCCCCATTAAAATAAGCACATTCCATTAGTAGTAACACATCAAGCTTCTCATTGGATTGTCCCAGCACAGGTGTGTCCCTTGGCGGATGTTGATGTCCTACCACTTCCAACAGATTGATAATAGATCAAGAGGTGGAACAATAGACCCTTTTGCTGCATAAAAAATCACTAAATTTCACTAAATTTCAGACAGGATAGCTTGTCAGGGACCTTACAGTTTTTGTAAGTTCCTGTGGCACTCTGATGGTAAACTTGTCAAATTGAAAAGAAAATATGCAAAGTTACCCAAAAGAACACCTTTTGAAGGTCCCCTGACAATGTTGCATGAACCTTATGAAGATCACAAGGTACTATGCAAATTGCATGAAATAATCATCCTCCTCCATATACACTATGCAAAAATGATGCATTTTTATCATTGCAGGAGGATCACTTCACTTCTGCAAGCTGAGCTGAGTTCCTATATCCAAAGCTTCACATTATGAGCTACACACAAATGTTTCCACCATTTATGACTGTTCAAATTGCTTGGAAACACTATGTCCTTGTTCTTGATGTGTCCTTGCACATAGAAACATTGATTGACACACACTTTCTTTGACTTTGTTTCAGTGTTTCTTCGAAGTACACCCATTTTCTCCAACACCAGAATCCCACATTTTGTTAAATTAGTGGCAGCCATGCAGAAATCATGTACTGCATCCTCTCAAACTGTATGCAAACCATCCATGCCTCTCTTATCTGATAACTAGCCAGAACTGCCTCTGTCTACAGACAAACCATTGCACAGTGGAGGTACTGAAAAAGTGGAAATTTGTCACTATCTGATAACTGGTAAGATGCAACCAACCCACTTTTTTATGACCATTCCTCTACCATCAATATGGTGCAAATGTTCCCTGACACAGCCAAAATTATAATCTGCTTCCAGCCTTTGATTTCTCCCAGAATGTGGGAATGCCTACAGGGCCAAACCCAGACCCCAGAATGGCCAGGTCACAGGAAAGTAGGGAACTCTGGTGAGGGAGCTCATGGACAAATGCTTCCGCAACTCAATCACAAATCCCACTCAGACAGGACCTCAAATAATAATCAGCCTACAAAATCAGAGACTACTGCCGTCAACTCAAGACCCTCATAGTTTGAGAAACACTAACTCTTCAATAGCTGCAATACCCCCCAGCTTCTGGAGCACTGCTTTGGAAGGCTCATCATCCACACCAATGGCCATCACTGCATGCTGCCGAGGAGAAATACGGCCCACACTCATGAAAGATATGTTGATGTTCTCTTCCCCCAATACTGATCCCACTTTCCCAATCATGCCTGGTTGATCCACCTGTCGGCACAGTATGATGCTACCTTCAAGGCTCACATCCACACTGAAGCTTCCTACCTTCGAAAGATGAGGCACCCCATCCTTCACCTTTCCTTCCAGTGTAATCTCAGAGGTGTGATCCGGTATTGCACTTGCAAATTTGGACTCCAAATGAAACAGTTTCACCTGAGATTCAAAAACGAAAAATGAGACCAAGAAAGCCATGCCATTCATAAATATCCAATCCAGGTCAGTGATGACTATTTGGCAGAAACATAAGAAACCACAAACCCCACAGGACTATAACAAAAAATCTCATACAGGAAAGTGGGCAAATTGCATGAATTTTTTTGATAACACACACATTCTGCTCCTATATCATTTACCTGGATTGTATCAAGTGGAACTTCAATTGCACCATCAGATGGCTGTCGCTCCTCACTAATGCGCAACCCTCGCTGCTTTGCAACGTAGTCAGCATTCACCAGGTTTATGAAAGCATCAGAGACAGGTTCAATCAAGCCCTTGGTGATCATGGCCCTGAGTAGTCGGGTGTCCAAATCATCATCAGCACGAGCTGACAAATAAGTCACTTTCACATCCTTCACTCCAGCAACCCCAGAGACCAGCTGCACTGCCAGCCTCCCTAGCTTCTCTGCCAGGGTCACATATGGTGCAAGCTCCGAGATTGTCTGAAAAAAATGGGAATTTAACAGTGTCATGTCCCTACATACTTAACAGGTTCTCTTGGACAGTGTTGTACTTGCAAAAGAATTTCTAGAATTCCTTGAAATTACAAGAAATTTTCTTTTGGCATGTCCCCATGAGATGATCCACCACAGATCTGCCATGCTTGTTCCCTATGTAACAGAGACACATCATACAAGTCCTACTTTGAGACTGGTCCAAACTGCACTGTCACTTCACACAAACTCCAGATGTGAAGTGAGTTGTCTAAGTATGGCATGTGAAGGAGACTGCAAAGATTCTAGCTGCCTTGCAATAGGCTATCCTGTCAAGTTCAAATGAGGTGAAGAGTGTGAGCTAACTAGGAGATGCAATCACATGTTCAGTTTGCAAAGGAAAAAATGTAGCAAATTTGAGTATCACATACATACCTCGGCAGGAACCATGGGAGCATTTACAGCTGTTGCTGCAAGCTCTCCAGCAAGAGCTCCAACAACTGCTTCTGCAATCTCTACAGCCACTCCTTCCTGTATCCATCCTAAGAATCTTAAAAACCAACTGCATAATTGAAATTAATTAAAAATTAAACCTTCCCCCTCCTTGCTGCAGAAGATGGCTGAGCACAAAGGTAAAAGGAACGTTTTTAAGTATTTGAGAACTTCTCCATGCTTACAACTGAAGTCAACCTGAATAGAATTGACTGACACCCAAATAGAACATTAAAGAGATTTCTGATCTGACAGCATATCGGCAAAGAGGAAATAGATGAGATCCAACCCTGAAATCCAGTTCTAATACTACTGGACTGCAACAAAAGGGGAAGATCTTGAGAGATTCAACAATATGATGACTTCAACTTACTGAGGGTTCCTTAAGAACTCAATTATTCTGAGAGGCCATGTATCAGCTTTCTGAAACTTGGCCACCCTATGCTCATTGACCACCACAGGATAGCATTACAAGGATCTTAGCCACTCAGAAACTAATACCTGTCTCATCCATGTGAGGAAACAAAGACTGAAAATGAGATCTCCACCTACAAAATTAGATTTAGTGAGGTTGGAATTCTACAACCCGTGCTTTACAGGCAGACTTGGAACATTGATATGCTGCAAGGACTTCCGAACTGAAATACAAACTTGTGATTAGGAAGTTCATTTAAAGTAAGGAGCACACAACCTAAAATTTTGGTCTTGTCACTGCCAAGAAACCTGGAAGATGCTTACCTTGAGACATAAGAGTAGAGACAAAAACTAATCTTCTTCTATAATCTCTGTAATCAGTAGTAAAAGGAATTAGAGCTGAAGTGCACATGCCTGAGCTTCCTTTGTGCTAGCACCAAGGTGAGGAGTCACCACCACATTCTCATGTTGGACTAGTTTGTTGTCCTCTTTTGGCGGTTCCACTGTGAACACATCCAAAGCAGCCTGCCAGAACAGGGAATAAGCATTACTTCAGAACTTCATCACATAACAGTTCCATGTTTCAAGATCAGTGACACATCCCAAGTCTAGGATATAGGACAGATTCCACTTTCTGAAACAAACCACATTGCTCATGGTTAGCCACAAAGGGCTCTCTTGTCCCCACAAGAATCATGAAAATAATGAAGAGGGCAGAGACTATCACTCAATCCCTTACATCATATTAAAAAAGCACATCATGTGATAGGCATTTCATAACAAATGAAATTGTGCTTACCTGAGCAACGATACCACTGTCAAGTGCCCGAACCAGTGCATCCTCATCAATGACACCACCACGTGCTACGTTCACAATGCGCACCCCTTTCTTACACTTTTTGAAACTCTCGTCATTGAAAATCTTGTCAGTTGTTGGTGTAAGTGGCATATGGAGTGAAATAAAATCTGCACGGGACAGTGCTTCATCAAAGCTGACCAATTCGACCCCAAGAGCCCGAGCACGCTCAGCTGAGGCATATGGATCATGGGCAATCACATGCATCCCTAGCCCTTTTGCCCGGCGGCCAACTTCAGAACCCACTTTTCCAAATCCCATCACTGCCAGAGTCTTGTCTACTAAAGAGACACCCACATACTTACTGCGCTGCCACTTTCCTGTGCACAAACTCCATGATAAGAATGCTCAGTCAATGCAAATTCATAAAATTACAACAGCGTATAAAAGCCCAAGTCAACAGAAAATTGTACATTTATAGAACAAGCAAAGCTAGATGCAATTTGGTTTTAAGTAGAAACACACCAGCCTTCATGGATGCACTGGCCTGTGCAACATTGCGAGCCAGGGCAGAGAGAAGAGCAATGCCATGCTCAGCTGCTGCCACTGTGTTAGCTGTTGGTGCATTCACAACTAGGCACCCTACTTCAGTTGCTGCTTGCAGATCCACATTATCAATTCCCACACCTGCCCTGCCTACCACCTGCACATAATCTCACTCCCCACATGACTCACATTCCTGCTGAACCATAATACAGGCTTGGGCACACATCCCTTGCTGGCCTGACACTCCGGATCTGACCTATACCATCTAAGTACACCAATGTTGAGTTCTTCACCAATAATCCTTTGGAACTGGTGTGGCTGTGGGAGTCATTACAGGCTCATGCAAGACACAAATCCTGCCATAAATAAGTCAACAAGATTGGGACAGCAATGCCAATGACCATTGATTACTGGGCAGATTCAGAGAGGATCTGCTGATTGAATCAGATACAGAGATTCTCATCTCTTGCTCCCAACTAGGACCAACTTTTTCTCTTCCTCCAGTGATGTGCCTACTGAACATAATGGAGATTTGCCATCCATCAGAGCATGAGAAAACCCATTCCAGACACGCCCCCCCACCTAACATCCCCAATTGCATATCGAAGCCTGACAGTTCTCATAACAGTCACTTCAAGAACATCACAAATTCTTTCTTAGAGTGGATTTCGAAGTGGATTCCCAATGTTCACATAAAAAAAACCTTGGTCATCATCTCTTGTAAATCCATAAGGTCCTGGGGCGAGGATATTCAAGAAATCTATCACTTACATTCTGTTACAGAGCTTGAAAAAAGAAAACCCCCACAACACATACCCCGCGGAGGAGGAGGAACACGAGGCAAGGTCGGCGAGATCTCTTACCTTGAGACGGCCATTGGAAGCTTCGAACACCTCGCGAGTGACCTTGGTTCCGCTACGCACGATCAAGGCATCGCAGAGAGAAATCTTGGAACAAAGTTCCTGTGGCGTGAGGTTATAGGAGCAATCCACGTTGGCGACTTTCCGCAACAAGGCGATCCCGGCTTCCCCAAGCTTCTCCGCCACCAGTACCGTCGGCTTGCCCAAAACGTCGTTGCTCTGCACCCGAGTTTCCACAGCTACCGAACCTCCTCCTTCGGTAATAACGGCAGCGGCATTCACAGCCCTTACCATGGGCAGCAACACAACCATCCTCCCCACATCCCTCACCTCCTCTTTCCGTCTACTACTCGTCCCCATCTCCATCATCCCTCTCCCCGCCAACATCCTCCGAAACACCACATGCGACGACAGCTGCTGCAAACGCCGAGCCTGGCCCGCCGATTGTTGCTGCTGCTGCTGCGCCAGCCTAGTAGTACCGCAGCACTCCATGGCTGCGCGCAACGATCCGGCCATCGCTGCCATTGCTGCTGCCAAATCAAAAGCTGGAGAGAAGAAATCACGCACGGCGCAGCGAACAGAAATGGCGCAAAATAGGGAAAGAGAGCAGCGCAGAGAGAGAAGAAACACAAGTAGCTTTGCGCTTTGTGGAAAGAAAATGATGGATTATATACTGGTGACCATTGCCTTCTTCTTGTACCCTTTTTTCTTTTCCTTACAACTAACGTGCAGCAGCGGTGTTTACCGTCAACCATGCTTCACCGTCGGATCTAGCAGGAACTCGGGTTCTCACCGCTAGATTGGTGCACGCGAGGTCCGAACCATGCAACACCGTCAGATCTAGTAGGATGTGGGGTTCTCATCGCTAGATTGGTCCCCATACACAACTTCCGAACCATGCAACACCGTCAGATCTAGTGGTAACTGGGCTTCTCATCACTGGATTAGTAACCCCCACCCACGTTCCGAACCATGAAACGCCGTCGGATCTGGTGGAATGTGAGGTTCCGATGGAAAGTGGGTTTGTCACCACCAGGCTGGTTCCCACAGACAATTAAATAGATGGTCTGGAATGGGAATGTTCTGCTTCTGAGAGCAGAGAGGTACCAGGTAATTTTTTTGTAAGTGACATCCCGGGCATGCCCATACTGCCCTAAAAGAGGAGGCATCTGGAGGCTTCTGCCCGTTTAAATTTCCCGCTGCTCGAATTTTGCGCCAGAAGCTGGCTAGGCTACCTCTGAATTCCAAGCAGAATCTGATGATGTCGTCGTGGAACAGTCTGGGCAGATGATAAACTCTGCTTGGTTTTCTACCCGTTTTGAAAAAAAAGATCATCCTTAGGGGCTAGCCAAATTTCCTCATGGGGAAACTGACCACAGTGAAATATGTCATCTACCTCCACCATTCCAGTATTCAGAACAAGGGGTGTGTCACAGTGTGGCCTTGCCATTTACACAAAAAAGTATCTTAAGGCAAAGAGAAGAATTATGGAAACTCAAATATTTCACCATGCAAAAAATATAATCTTCAAAAGATCCTCTAAAAAAAACCAAAAAATCCTTCAAAATATTTTCCATGATACCAAGTTTCAACACAAGCCCAAAATATCATCTTTCAAAAATCCCCATATAAAAATACTAGACCTATTATTATTACCTAGGGGCCAAAATCCCTTAAACCTACCATACTCTATAATGAATCTAAACACAATATCCTTGCTGACCAAGGCAAGGCCAACAACAAATCAAACTGGGCCTAGGCTACATAGTAGAAATAAGACCCCCTAGGAGTGGGGACATTACCTGACATAAAGCAGCATAGAAAATAATAATAATAATAGAAATAAAATTCCATGATACCTGGTGGGTATAAACAAGGGAAATAAGAATTGGGGTGTTTTGAAAAATGAAGTGCCCCACCGCTTTTTGCGGAGGTAAACTTTTGCATTGTAACATGCCCTCCAGATACACGAAATATTTTATTTTCAGCCGGTGCTTTCCGTGCAGGGGAAGGCTTCTTCTTCTGAGGGGAGGGGAGGGGAGAAGCCTGCCTTCCCCGGCGAAAAGAATTAAAAGAATTTTTTTGTAGACGGATGTTCCTTCCAAAACTGGAAGGGTCATGGACAATTGATGGATGTCCCTTCTGCAAAATGGAAGGTTTTCTGACACACACTGTGCCCATATATATGGCTTTTCAGGTGTGTCAAATGACAAAGCCAGAAATTTAAAAGTGCATTCTCTGTAGAATGGAAACATCATTACAAAGAATTTATGATTTTTTTTTTGGTTCACTTTTTGGCCTTGCCTACCAAGGCAAGGATATTGTGTTGAGATTGATTATAGAGTATAGTAGCTTCAGGGGTTTTGGCCCCTAGGTAGTAATAGGTCTATTTTTTTAGGGGAGATGAATACAACAATTTTAAATCGTTTCACATCCAAAGCCTTTGAGTAAGTACCAAAAAAGGTCCATGAAAAATCACAAAAATTCAATTGTCATGGATGATGTCATGGATGACATTTAACAACTTGATCACAGTTAGAATGATGACCTTCATAACTATCTTCACACCTGTTTTTTTCCTGGTCTGTTCACATGTATGCGAAGTTCTATGTGAATGTTCAGTTTCATCCATAATAGATTAAATTCATTTTTTATTAACCACTAATGTAGCCTGTGCTGTTGGCCCAAGTGTGAATACATTGAGTGCCCAATTGATTTTTCTTTCTGAACCCAATTTTTGCAAATTGTTTGAATTTCTAGCAACAAAATCTACTAAAAAATAAATATCTTCCACACATTTGCTCTCAAAATTGTGAAATTAACTCTGTTGAATCCGACTTGCTGAAGGCTTTCCAAACAACACTAAGAACACCCCCCAAATTCCAATGCAGTTTTCAGTTTCAATTTTATTTAGTTTTCATTGAGAATATGGTTCAATAATCAATAGCTTTCACACTGTAGCTACAAACAGTCTCAAACTTGATGGATGTACCCGTACTCATCAAGAGCTTTCTAAAGATACCAAGAGTGCAGCATGACTTGTGCCATGGTTTGGGAGATCTCAATGTGACAAAACAAAACAAACCACCTTAGTACCTTGGCCAGTTCAACATTAAATATTTTATTTTCAGAAATGTTGAAAATTTCAAAAATCATTTTTTCCAAATCAAAAAATATTGTGAAGAAAAATAGGGAATATTTAGGAATATTCCATTTTGTTGAAATGAATGTTTCCAAATTAATTAATCATTTGACGGACATGTGTTGAAATGGCCAAGGTACTTCGGTACCTTGCTTCCCAGATAGGTGTGACCTAGTGATTTTCTTTCTGATGAATTTTCAATACTTTGCCTGCAAAAACAATATTTTTGAGGGAAAGTCTGGGGAAACATGTTTTCTTAGCATAAAATGTGTTTTTCCAACAAAAGTTAGCTGTGTTTGTGAAGTCAAAAAAATCCATACAAAAAAGAATGGTAATGTCCTGGCCTTTTACTTATTCATTAGTTAGTTTCATGTAATAAATTTTGAATACAAAATTTTTCTGTACATTCCATCATAATTTTGTCTTTTTTTTTGCCAAGATTTCATGGTCTTCTTACTTTCACATTTGTCATGTTGCATCTTGTATCCTTTTTCAATTTGTGTTCAAGAATTTTTTGTGTCATCACAATTCTTGTGCTAGGACATTAAAACCTCCATGCAAATTTTGCATTCTTATGATGTCAAATGAGTAGGGTTCTACAAATTTTCGCCAGATGTTGTGATTTTGAAAGTTTGGCAAGTTTTTCAAAAATTCTAGCATTTTTTCGAATTTACTCTAAAAAAGAAAATTTCTAAGAAACTTCAAAAAAATTTGTTACCACAAAATGCAAATTCACCCCCAATTTTTGTTTTGTTTGGGTGGGTATTTCAATTTGCTAATAACCTTTAATTCAAAGATCCTTTAATTCCAAGTTTTGAAAAAGAACCTTTGGTTCTAATGATTTTCAAGACCTTTGAAAAACTAGCAGTTTTTATCAAATAATAGGCAAAGATTAGATAGTTCTTTAAAAGTTTATTTGATTTGCTTTTTTGGGATCATGGCTATGTATCCCCACCAAAAAATGGTTTTTTTTAGAACTAGACACATAAAATTATAAAACCACGTCAATATTTGGCAAGGGTTGGGTGCCATTTGTAATGCCCACCCAACATTAATAGGTACCCATGCTATTAAAAAGGGGTATCAATTTAGGCCAACTTTTTCCTTCTCATTTTTTGTTCATGGTGTATGTGGCAAAAAATTTCAATGATTGGAAACACATATGACAGAGCCCAAGAAAGTTGTCAAAAAATTGCTAGTTATTGTCACTATAGTCAAAATTCCCTTAGATGATTGACTAAAACAATTAGTTCAAATTGGTGATGATGCATTAAGTTCTATCTATATGAATTGGTTATTTAATCATCATTTCAATGCATTCTAGCTATGGATTTTATATAGCTATTGAAAATCTAGCAATAATTTCATTATGTTGGAAGTCCTCAATTTGAACATGGTATGAATCTAAAACTTCTCACCTCTCAATCATTAAAATAAGAGTCATAAACCCAACTCCATATTTCAAAGTTTAAGGTAGTTGATTTGTCTTCCAACCTTGTTTTGCAACTTTTCGATCCTTCTTTTTTATTATTCTTACACACTTAAACACTAATAGATGCTCCTTTTGAACATTTTGCTTTCACATTACTACTTTTCTTGCCATTTTTTGTTCAAATGTAGCCACATTTAATGTTCACTTATCATCATGATGTTTTTGTTGTAATCAATCATGGGTTACTATGTTGACATTCATCAATTAGACTTGTTTGGAGCTTCTAGCAAAGGCAAAAAACTATGCAAACTAATAGTAGGAGTGACCAACATTGTTATATGTGATTGACACCCGTCTAGTGCCCCTTCCTACAAGACTCTTGGTCCAAGTTGTAAGAAATTTGAACCAATATGAATGGTTTCAAGATTCATGTTCTTGGACCCAACGTTAGTTGATGGATCAAGTACATCAATCGAACTTCATTTCATGTTATTCAATTGGAAGTCATCATCTTCACATTGTCTATCAATGTCCATGTAGTATTAGTGGATGTTTCCTTTTGGTGAATTCAGTTTTCATTCAAGACCTCTTCAACTTGCGAATCCACAAGTTGGGTTTTAGGTTCACTATCCACAAATAGCTTAAATGATTGCATCTTGCTTGTCATTGCATTTGGATTCAATCGTCAGATCCCAGTGGCTAAAAACCTTTTCATATGTTTGTTGATGTTAGTGTTGTCTTAAGGGCCAAAGACACCCTCCATGCCAAATCTTCCTTGCTAACACCTCTCCTTTTGTTAATCAATGTTTAGACACTTTATAAGCTCTAAAAGTGATTTTGAATGGTTTAAAACAAGAAACATCCAATAGTTGTAATGTGTGGCTTGTGTGGGATGGAAGGGTGATAATATTTAGCCCCACACCCATTATTTTGTGGACAACATTTAGAATAACATGCGAGTTGTGTCCATCTAGAATGGGTAAGTGACAATTGGTTGGGCACAAACTACCTTTGGAATTTTGAATGAAAACAATGAAAAGAGAAATCCATTTGTCAAGTAAGATGGATGTGGTTTTAGGTTACATGGCCATTGTAGTGTTAAATTCACATTTGGTAATGAAATTACATTTAAAGGGCTTACATTTGAAGATATAGAAATTTGGGAGCGTTATGCTTATTACATTGATGCATGATAACACAAACAACCATTTGTGTTCCTTTGGCATGAATGAATGCATTGTTTTTTAATATGTTCATGCTAGAACAAATGCACCTCCATTTTGATCAACTTGTGCATCAAATTCATCACAATTCCAAATTTGTGATGGTGGATAGATGTGTGTGTCATAACCTTCAAATAAGTTTATGGAGAAAATGCTCACATTTGTTGGCAAAGGCTTTTCACACACCCATTTTCCAAACCTTGAGTAATTTTAAACAACTAGTCAAGATTCCACCTCCTAAACGATTTTAACCAACCCCACCCAAGCATGTCATTCTTAAAATGTGTCGACCTTTCTTAAATAATCTTTGCAACCTTCAACAATAGTTGTATGAATGTCATCAAATGTTCAATTGACTACATTTCTTTCATGTATTCCATTAACACAACTTCTTCTTTTGGTAAAACCCATGTTTTCCATGTTTTCTATGACTCTATAATCTCCATACAAGTGGTTACAAAATGACGTGACAAGGACACCCCACCTTTTGAGTAGTGGTCTACAAATTGCTGCCAACTTCAACATTTTCCATTGTTAACTTTAGGGAGGTGTCGTTCCAATTGCCATTTTTCTTCATGGTCTTCCTTTTTTGTAAACTCAATCATGCCATGGGGTTGTCATCACCTTTGCAACACCTTTTGTGCAATTGAAATCTTGTGCATTAGTTGTTGAGAAGTAGTTGTTACATTTTTTTGCTTAAGCATAGAATTTGTCCTTAAGTGCTTTAATATTAGTGGTGCGTTCTCATCAAGGTGGGTCTTGATGGCACATTTTCATCACCATAAATATAGTAGCTTTGCATTGTGGCAAGGGCTTCTAAAACATGATTAGACCCTAGATCCAAAGTTTGGGATTTAGCTTAGGCAAAAACTTGAGATGGGCATTGGTGGCATTTTGCCTAAATTGGGCACTAGTGGTAGTTGATAGTTTTCAAGAAGAATAAATTCTTCACTTGTGCATCCTCCTACTCCTTTTTGAAATTCCTTTCATTACAATCAAAATTGTCATTTAATCAATTTTTTTCCTCATGGGTCATGTTCACATTTTCATCCTCATCTTGCATTGAGTAGGCAACAAGTTTCACATTTGGTTTTCTCACACTATTTTACTCATCTTGTCAAAATCTCACGCAAAGCCATGAAGTGATTTAAATGGCACCTAAAATGATTATTTGTGATGAAGCTATTCATGAAGTTGTGTGTAAAATGTTTGCACGACAATTATTGATTGTTGAGTAACATGTTCAAGGATGTTAATCGTGTTTAAATTAGTCGCATGACAAATGAAGAACAAATTTGGAATATGCATTAAGCAATTGTTGATTTGTCTTTTGGTTGTGCATAAATCATTGAAGGCTAGGTGTGAAAATATGTCGATCCATCCTTAAATGGATGTGATGAAATCTCTAATTAAACCCATAATATAATTAAATGTTTTAAAGATTAATTGTTCTTATGATAAGCTTAGCCCTTGTCCATTTAAGGATTAATTCCTGACAGGTTTGAGCACAAATATAGGTGTCCAAATTAGGGTACTCTCTGGGTTCAGTACTTAGAGAGTACCCTAATTTGTATCATGGACATCTACTTCCCATTTTGAGAATTGCCCATGGGTATTTTTATTACCCTGGGTGGTTTTCAGTTTTTTTGATTTTTAAAAAATGGCAATTCTCAAAATAGTGAGAACGGTGATGAACAGTTTTAATCCAGGTATCACAAGGGTGATGCTTTACAATTTTCAGACTGAGAACTGATGTGAGGGCCACTTAAAACCATGGTCCATTCTAACAACCACTCAACACTAGAACCTACCCACATCCTACATTTTGATTTTGATGGCACATAGGAAAAGCATGTTGGAATTGGAGATTTGGATGGATGGTCATGTGAAGGATGGAAAAACTTAACTTGGTAATAAAGTTATTCATTCAGTTCCCAAAAAAAACCCCAAAAATATGAAGTTTACCCCTACCCCCACCTTCCAAGAATCCAAAGAAGTTCAATTAAACACACCCCCCCCTCCTCCCCTTTTTTTTCCAAATTTTGTTAACTATTAAATCTGACCCCTTCTTTTAAGTTTTGGCTCCTAGTTTGTCTTACTTTACAAATAATCATATACTAGGGATATGAGACTAGGGATAAGGGGGGGGGGGGAGATAGAAGATGAAACTCATATTGATTTTTTCAATAACTTCAATATGTGGAATTCTTTCAATGTTTAAATGAGTGATTTCCAAATATGGAACCATAAAATGTTACAAAATTTTTTTGGAACTCAAACTAAACTAACCCAAATGATTTGGTTTTCTATGTTTTTTGCAAAGCACATGGAGAAATTTCTTAAGTATATTTGGAAAGCACCTTATATCTACATATATCCTATTACATAAGAAGAGGGATTTTATGTTTTCTTCCTCCCACTCCTGAAGAATAAGCTTAAGAACTAAGGACCAATGTTGTGTGTGTATATGGTTTTGGACTTATTTGATGTGAAGTGTTAATGACATAATGCAATTTCTTTACATTGCAAATAAGTGTATAAGGCTCACATGCATATGTGTAAGTGCAAAAGCATGTAAGTCCATTTTATACTATGTAAAATTGTGTAAGTGTAAAACAAATACACTTATATGGTTTTACATGGCTATGTAACAATGTGTGATTTTATTTTCAAAGGGGGGAGGGGAGTTTCAAATTTGTACTCAATCTCTTGTAAAAGCTTAGACCAAAAGATGATTACTCAAGCTCTTGTAAAAGCTTAGAGATGGAAATTATATTCAAGCAATGGATGCAACATGCACCCAAGATATTCCTCAAGAGCATGACAGTTTGTCCCCTATTCTTTGCCCAAAAGTGTGGGCTCGTATTCAAGATGTACACTAAAGGGAACCCTTTCCACAATATTTTGTTGGTAGTAAAAGCTTCTATTTAAAAGCATTAAAAATATTAGAATATTTGTCACTCAAAGTGACCCACTGCCCCAAAAAGAAAACATTGAGCTTTAAAATACACCCATAACTAAGGCCCACTTTAGACTAGGAGTTGAAGCCAAAAATTCTTGGAACCAATAATGGAAAGTTTGAGCAATTCTTGGCTCCTTGTATGGCCCCAAGTTATTAGGTTTTTTTTTTTCCCCCCTGGCCAATGATTCATGTGTAAAGCCATTGAGATCAAAATTTAGGGACCAAGGCTTCAACCTCTTGTATGCTTTCATTATTTCTTTCTTGGTATCATTCTTTTTTTTCATTTTGGTTTCCTTTCTCAAACTAAACTCTAAAAGTCAAACCACCATGGATGGGCATAGACACAAGATTCTTGTAATTCTTGTGCTTTTCATGATCATATAATACTAAGTAGAAAAAATAAAAACTCCCTCCATCATTGACAAACAAGCACAAAAGCTCACAAACAAACATAGAAACTCAACAAGAGAAAAATAGAAATGAAGAGAAATGAAATGAAAAAAAAGTACAAGATATAAAGTTTGATTTAGAATTTACTTTGACTCTATAGTCCAAATTTTATCAAAAAATAAATAAATTATACACGAACATTGACCCCAAGGGTTGAAAATTGACCTCCCAAGTTGATAGGTATCCTTTTTGGCCCGGGGTCAAGTCAGAGCCATAAAGTGGTAGATTTAAGAAATTGTTTTAATTTTCAGCCTTGACTCCTAGTGTAAAGTGGGCCTAATTAATATGGAGTACAAATAGGTGTAATCACTAACGATATATATAATATATACACTTACATGCCCGAAAACATTTACAAGGTATGTGAATGAAAACTTTTTACACTTACTCAGTTTTACACTGCAAATATATATGCATTTACACTTACTCAAACAACATTGGGGAGAACCCTCCTTTTTTCTACACCTTATGATCTTTGCATGCTTAGTTCACGATAACCCTTGCCCATGGGTACCGTTCATGGGTGACTACATTACCAAATTGGGAGACCAAACTTGATTATGGCCTCATCCTAAGCCCCTTATTTTGGGGATGCCTCCCACCTGGGGGCTTTACCCTACACAACAAGCATTAAGTCCATTCGAATCCTCTACAGAAGGTTTGAGGGTCGAGACCCTAATGTACAGTTTTTGAAGACCTGTGTGTATTTAAATAGGTGGGTAACTCCAACAATTGTGAGTATGTGTATGACTCTGCACTGGAAATCTTGGATGAGGTTCATGGGTTGAATCCAGCATCCACCCGAACACTGCTGGGAGCCTGAAAATTGCATGGCCTTCCAGAGCCCTGGAGGAGCCTTGGAAGAGTCTAATAAACAGAGTCAAATCATATTTATTGACTGCTCTCTGTTTCTGATTGGCTAGACAGTTTGATTGGTCCAAGTGAGTTGCAAGCAGTAGTCTCCCACCTACAAGCACTCCCAGTTTCACTTTTATGGGTGGGGTTGGAAAAAAGTTGGTATCTAAAACTTGGATGTGAGACATATTTTTGCAGGGTCACATACTGAGCGTTGGTGGAGATTGCTCTAATAGCATCTCCAGTGGTGCTCAGTATGTGATCCTGCAGAGCGAAAATGGATGAAGAAAATCCAACATGTGCCGGTTTGACCCAGGAAAATGGTGTTGCCTTCGTATAATTGCGCAGGTTGCCAGGGCTGGTAAAAGGCTCAACAGCGTTGTGCACCTGCCAAAAAGAGTGTAATAAATATGATCTAACTGCTACTCAGAAGATAACCAGCTGAGTAGAGATCCTTCCATTCTGCACAGGCCCAACCAATCACAGTAGATTTAAGTTGCATGAGCTATTTTAATGGAGCAAAAATGTACCATGCACAAATAAGGAACTATGATCTGCAAAGCCATGGAGAAAATCATTCATGGAATGACAGAATTTCAAGCTAGGGATTGCTATACCGGGTGGGTTCATTTTTCATCCCTTACAACATGAAAACAGGCATTTCCCTGTATAATATGTATGTGTATACACACCCTTTTAACTTGTCCTCACAAAAGCTGCACTTCCAAACTGTCTTGCCAATGCCAAGTATTGAACATGCGGAAAACATCTGCACCATATGAAAACCGGAAGTCTTGGATTCGTAGGGAAGCAGCACTGGTGAGCGCCAGGCATATGGCTATTCAATGGAGATGGTGGTAGAAGATTGAAGTTTAGTAGCAAGTTAGCCAGAGGACATTGTATTATTCACTGTATCCATCCAGTAGTGAGATGGCCACAGATAGCATTGCTGTGGGTATCATGGACTGCCCCAGTGCACTCAACAACAAAGCAACAGCAGCGTGAACTAGAAAATGAGCAGAAAGAGTACCCAGGACCAAGGTGAAGACAGTGCACTGGCCAACAATGTCTCCTCCAGTAGGGAACAAAAGAATGGATTCCAACCATGGTGCCACAATTCACAGCCTTCTCCGAGCCAGCAACATTAGCAGCAGCAGCAGCCAATGCAGCAGGGGCAGGAAGCCAGGAGCAGAATCCAACAAGAAGGATCCTTGGGCATTGCAAGAATGAAAGGCAAACCTGCTCTCAAATCAGGTGCATCAATCTCAGTTTAGGGTTTAGGGTTGGATCTAGATGCTTCGTGTGACCCTAAACCCTAAACCAAGGTTGGTTTCCCTGAGATGCACAAGAAGCAGGTGATGTAGAAGAGGCACCTGCCTGCTTAACAAAAACGAAAGAAAGAAAGAAAATCCAAGAACAGAATCGTACTTCCGAGCTTCACAAGCTGATGGAAAAATTGCTCAAGCTCTAAACTGCAGCAGTGCATTGTTGTTTCTGGGAGTGATGGATTGATAAGAGGAACTCAAGAGCAAAACATTTGCAGCTGCCTTAACAAGCAAAATCTGTCACAGAAAATAGTTCAAGCTCCAAACTGTGGCATGTCATTTCTGGGAGCATGGATTGACAATAAAGGATCAACAACAGAGTGCAAGCTGACAACATGGAGAAATGGCATGTGCTGCTATCTCTTAATGTATTACAACTGGTGGTATTGCAACAATCTCAATTCCTCAGAATTTTCAAACTCGGGATTTTCTCTTGAATCCAAAAGTAGACTGATCTACTAGAAAGATGCAGCAGTGAGTCAGCTGTTTTCTGAAACTAAATTATGTCATCTGTACAAAAGATGCATACATCACTTGTAGTGAAATGATAGCAACCGCAGCTTGATCTAGACTTCACTGATGGGACTGAATCACCAACGAGAGCCAGACTGAACCATCTGCAAATTTGGCACAAGGAAGAAGAAGATGGACTGAACAATGAAAGTGTCAAATCCTCACAGCTAAGTTCAATCATACCTCCTCCTGAGGAAAATACCTCAATTAAGGCAAAAAGCTTGAACATCAGCTTCTTTTGTACTACACAAATTCTATGTCGCAGTAATATGAATCTAGAGAAACCCACTCATCGCCTGCTCCAGTTCCTTGACTTTCCCAACTAATAGGTCACGATCCCTCTGTAGCTGTGAGATGATGCCTTCTCGCTCCTCTTCTGCATTCTCTAATTCCTCCAGCATCATCTTTATTTCTTCAGTTTCCTCCTCCTCCTCTGCCAGTGTCATTGCTTTTCTAATCAAGCTCCGTACCTGTTTAAAGAGTTCCACAAATTGTAACCAAAGTTATCTACTTTTGCACATGCTTTTTTTCTTGTTGATTCACATTTTGTCATACTGTTGCAGTGAAAGTCAAAATTGAGCTGCTAACACATTTCTCTCATCCCTCCCTTTTATGGAAGCCGTCAACAAAGGAGAACCAACACAAAGGGTCAATAGACTTTGGTTGGGATTTATGTCTCAACCTTGAGGAGCAACAAAACAAGGGTTTAGGGTATCATCACCATTACATACCTTCCCAGCATTGCGCTGGAGCTTAGTGTTGCCACTGATGGTGCTACCATTCATCTTTAGTACATCTCCAGCTGTCACTGACGATTGCTTTTCCTGTACCCTACGTGTGAGCTGGAAATGAATCTCACCCGTATTCACACCTTGCAACGGCAGCCAACGATCGACTGTCTGATTGGGTGGAAGGCATTCATATGACACATCACAATGTCCTATACTAGAAGTGGGTAAAATTGTGTTGTAGTCCTTAACATGAAGCACCATTGGGCTGCCATCATCCACAAACTCCAACGTCTGTCCCCACTGTGGGGTTAATGTCTTGTACACAACCTGCAACACCAAGTGTGTTTTGTCCAGATCTATCTGAGAAACTCCATTTGTTCTGATTTCATCAGCTTTAATATTCCCTGCCCCTGTTTTGCTAGATCCTCATGCCTCACAGTTTCTCAATGAGTCTCTACTAAATGGACAAGGGATGGGTAGTGCTTGCTTTGAAACTGCAAACAACCAAACTGGTGGCTTTTTCTTTGGACATTTCCCTGGACACACCCACTGGGGGAGCTACATCCTAAATGTGCAGGACTGGACTCCAAGCCATGCTGATTATCCCAAACCCAGAGCAAGGATCAATCAGAAAAATTGGAAAAGAATAGGGACAGTTCATCTTCACCTTGGTACGCTTCTTGATGTTGCCGTAACGAACACTGACATAAGGGTCACTGGTTCCTCCCCAATCAGCAGCTACAAGATCACGCGCCTCCACCAGCACAACCTCTACAGTTGCCCCCTCTCCACCTGCTACTGCTCCCTTCTCTGGCTTCTGCAATCACATCACATCCTGGAATCAGCCCTGCATAGCCCTACACCAGAAGCTTGAACAGAACAAAAATGGCACAACAAAAGCTGAAACTTTGACAAATTGTGCAAGCAAGAGTGCCAGTTTTCCCCAGCAAATATTTCCCAACAGAGTGAACAATCCACAAAAGGCCAGGGAAGTAATCAAAGCAGTGCATTACCTGTAAACAATCCCAGTCTCCATCACGCCCAAGAACCTCAATTCTGAGATGGATCTCACCCTGCTTTATCTTTTCCAGAGGTACCCAAACATCCTTGACTTGCCCCTCTACTAGTCCTTGCAAGTTGACACGGGCGCTTCCCAGGTTCTCATCACCAAACCTGTCAGCATCATAGCACTTGATCTTCAAGTACTCTCCACCACCAACTTCTTGGAAAATGAATTCTTGATTCCAAACAGGATTCAAATCTTGATTCACAGTCTTCGTTTTTCGCAGCATCTGTTCACCAAACAGAGCAGGAAAACAAAAGATTCAATTGGGTTATAAGCAGACAGAGAGAAACAAAAACAACGATAGCCATAAATATATTCCAGGCCATTCACCATGAGAGGAGAATATGAGAATGTGCAAGAATGAGATGAAAAGACTGCAGTTGTCATGCCTCAGGAGACACACACATGAGGGTGATGGACTGACTACCTTGCCATAAAACAGTTTGAGATATGGGTCACTCTTCCCAGTTCGATCCATGGGTGCAAGATTTCGGCCCTCAACTGTGCAGATTTTTAGCTTCCTGCCAGTGTGCACATTTAAACTAGGATAGGTGCCCAGCATCGTCTGCTGTTGCATGTGAATGATATTTGAAGGCATGTAACTGGCAACTGCTTTTGAGCCATCCGCAAATTGCCACTCTTTGAGAGCCAGTTTAACGGTTAGCTGCACCCCACAAACATACCACTCTCAGCCATCCAGTTTTACTCACTTTTGTTCAGCTGAGGTTTATGGTCGAGGGGTGGGAAGTCTTCACCATCTTCACAGGTATCCAAAACCTTAGCATCACCAATGAGAGAGAGAATGGGGAGGAGGGGGGGAGAGGGAAAAACTGAGAACCTCGCCAGTTGCATTCTCAAGTGGTACAGTTAGTGTAACTTCCTTGCCACAATGTTCAGCTCGAGAAGCAAGCACACTCAACTTGTTACCAACTGCCCAAAAGAGTGTAGAATCATCATCAACGTACTTGATCTGCACATGAACCCAGTCACCCATGAGAAACCTAGATCACCATGAGTCATCATCAAATCACACAGAAAAATTCAGCTCCAACACTTTCCCCTGGCACCCTTTTTACACCTGCAGCTTTTACTTTACCAACCAAACAAAACTCCCTCATATGGGAAGGGAAGAGAAAGACTTGCAAACTGTTGTCAAAGCAAACAAAGTGGTTTTGCAGACAAAAAAACTATTTATTACCTTGACCTCGCAGCTGCCAATAAAATCAAACTTGACATTATTGTTGGGACCTTGTTCATAGACATTGAAGTGTACAGTACCCGTATTATCATGCAATACCATGTCAATAGTCTCATCCCAAACAGGTGATAACCCCCCACCCTGCATGCGTGTCTTTCGCATCAAATCTTCACATGCAATTTCCACAAACTTGCCCTGAGACTTCCTACCCAAAGATCCATTGCTGTTGTTGTTGTCTCTGCCAAGCTCAGATCGCTCTCGCAACAGATTCTGTGCAGACACCACAGTGACTGACAATATACCTCCTACAGCTTTCTTCTTCAAATCCACCGATGGCAGAGGGTAGCATTGTCTTCGAGGTTCCACCATCGTGCGGTTTAGCGTATCTATAAATAGGTTTTCCTGTTCACATCCATTTCCAAAGTCCATTTAAATTTATGACTAGGTAAGCCGCATCCCTGCCTATTAAGCTCACAAAGACAGGATTGTACAAAAATGCTGAGAAGACAAACCAGCCATGTTGACAGAACAGGGAGTTCTGTTTGAGGAACAGACTGACTGCCACTGCCAAAAGCTATCCCCACTTTGACTTCAGGAGTGGTCTCAAATGAGTACAGAATCCCCTGGCCATCCAGAATTGGCACAATCCGTAGCTGCACAATATAACAAAAAACCAGTTTCAATGTTGGATTTCAACAACACTGCAGCATAGTGATGAGTCAAACACACAAAGTGCCCTCACAATGAGTAATAATAAGAAGGGAAAAGTCAGACATACATCACCCTTGATGTGAATACTGTTTATCACAACACGAGCAGAAGTGCCACGCAAGGGCCCTGCAAGCTTGGCTGCAAGAAGCACGCTCATCTCATTGGTATCCCATTCAAGCCCCATGTGCAATACTGGCTGCAATGGCAAAACATGGAAGTATATATCACACACAATTTTTTATGTTTTTGGAACCTTAAAAATGATGCTAAAATTGAGGCAGAATGTTTTTGTCACAGCATTTATGCAGATACACAAGTCAGGCAAAACTACTGGAGAGAAGGTCATGGCATACAGAGGAGGGATAGTACCAGGAGGAACAAACTATACCTGACTACCATCCTCCATGGACCAATAGGTACGCTGCAGGCCAAGCATAGGTGGTGCCGTGCCTAATGTGAAATCCTGTACCTCCAAGCTGTGCTGCAGTCACCCATCTCCACATTCTCATACAACATCCTCTCAATGACACTGCTGCTGATAAAAGACTCTGTAATGGGATATTGCAAAACACACACATTGTAGAAACCATAAACATGGAAAGCATGTTGTCAGGGTGTTTAAATGAAGCTGATAACTTGTCTGGTACATGGCAAATGTACTTACGACTGTTTTGGGCTTCTTCTCCTTAATCTTCTTCTGTGAATTTGCACATACCACACACATCAAATTCAACTTTCAGAAAGAAGTTCTGAATCATATAATGATGAGAGCTCAGTTGTACATTCCAAATGATGACAACCCATGTTGCTAGGATCTCAGCATCCTACATCACTAAAAACTATCCACAGTGTTTGTACAACCCAGGATTCCAATGGTGAAATGTAATTTAGGGCTAGCAGCACAAGGAGACTCAACACCCAGCTGAATCCAAGAAATCAAATGCTTGAAAGTAGAGAAACTACAAACTTATAGAATGCTCCAAGGCTGACTAAGGGCAACATGAATTTCTCTCAGCTGAGAGGGTGTTCAACAAATGATGAACCTGAAGACTTGAGAGCAGTTTCCGAACAATCTTTGGTTCAATAAAATTTGGCCAGACAGTCATGAGCAGTTTGTTGAGCCATTCACATGGTTCCAGTGGTGTGGTAGGCTGCAAAATTCCCAACAACAACCAAGAGCATCATGTCCAGAACTTTGCCATTTGATTTCAGCTCCTGCAAAATTAAGAGGAGCATAAAACAATGAGAAACCCACTAAGTCTTTGATCAGACAGATTCCACCAAGTTGAGTACAAGAAACTCACCTGACTGCACAGAATATGACGCTTCCAGCGATTATTAAGATCCTCCACAGTTTGCTGCCGCCTATACTTCCCATACTGCAGCATGACAACAAGACGCCTAGATCAAATAGATCACTAGGTACCACATCCTCCATAGTGAAAATATGTGGACCCAGACACCATACTTCAGTGTTGCTACTTGCCCCATCTTTTCATACTGGAGACAATCAGGAAAACATGACCACCATAGACTACTTACTACTCTTAGCATTGGCTCTCTCTCTCCATGGAGCAAAGGGTCAAGATGATGCCAAATACACAACTTTCATATCCCTTCAGGGTCCTTCAACACAAGATCCAAGAGAGAAGTCTTGTGAAATTTCAAATGCAATGCTGCATGTTTAGGCTTAAACAAAAATTACAGCAGATCCTGTCACTGATCATGTAACCCTACAAACAGTCACTGACCGACTGACTTCTGGGTTTGTTGGGTGCAGTATACTAAGTTTGTTTTCTTGTTTTGTTTGTTCGTGGGATTGATTTGGTCTCCATCTCTGAAGAGTACTAGTAGTACCTGAAGAGTAGCCCACACTGTGACAAACACAGGGATCCAATTGGAAAATGGAATGATCCAGCGCTCTAGTACCCATGCCAAGAAAAACACTGGGATCAAATAGGGCAACACTGGTTTTTCATGAACCAAGTTATTCCAGAGCTCTTGAGCCTCCTTTGCTGCACCCTTCACCATAAACTTGACCATTTTTGCTCTCCCCCACTTATTCTTCCTTTTGCCAGATCTGAATTCTAGGGTAAGCAGGGTCACCAAATCTTGGGGTTCCAATCCAATCAGGTGCGAAGGAAAAACCAAACCCTTCTCCAATGCCTCTCAGAATGCAAAGAGTGCAACCCACATGAATCGTTCCCCCATTGACAATAAACTCGCCGCAACTAGACCCCGAAATTCTCTGATCCTCAAAAGAAGCTCTTCTTCATGTGTCGAGAGTCTCACGGCAGCCACCACCATTTCTTTTATAGAAAACCCTTGCCAATAATCACACTGCAACTACCCCAAGCTACCATCTCCTCTTTCCTTTGCTTTGTTTTCTTTGGCTTTGCTTTGCTCCAAAAGACTTGCTCCGAATAGTAAACCTCAATCCATCAACAACAACACATCAAGTTGCAGAAGCCCAAGCTCGCAAAGACCACTCACTCCCCCCCACTCATCAAACCAAAAGCTCAGAGCTTGCAAAAACCACCATCACCCATTAGGTCATACTACGTAGTTGTTCTCTTGCCCTTCCCCACTTCGCCCACCCACATAAATTTTTTTTAAAAAAAAAAGAGCTCAGAGCTTGCAACAACAGCACCATCACCCACGAGGTCTAGGTAGTTGTTCTCTTCCTCCCTTCCCCACTTGTCCCACAAAAACACCAAAAGCTCAGAGCTTGCAACACCACCACCATCACCCACCAGGTACTAGATGGTTGGGTCTCTTTCCCACCTTCCCCCCACCAAAAAAAAAAGAAAAAAACGAAAAGCTCAGAACTTGCAACACCACCATCACCCACAAGGTACTAGGTAGTTACTCTCTCTCCCCCACTTCTCCCACAAAAAAAACCACGAAAAGCTCAGAGCTTGCAACACCACCACCATCATCCATTATTTGTTGTGTAACCAGCAACAAAGAAATTGACACATGTGGGGTACTATTAATGAAAGGGAAAAATTCGCGTTGACAATAGCATCCCACTAGGGTCAAACTTGGCACACTCTGTCTGTGTGTGTGTGTGTGATTATTGTATTTCTTCTTTCCATCTTCACTTGGAAAATTTTCGATATGGCAAAATTGAAACTTATTATTAGGGTTTAAGGTTTCAATTTTGCCATATCGAAAAAATTTCAATTCTTTCCCCATTAATTGGCAAAAATAATCGAATTTTCACTATAGAAAACCCAAAAAATATCCCCACTATTTCCCTTTTTTTTTAAAAGACAAAATCTGTTCAAGGAAAAAACACAGGTAGGTAATCCCTATGTGTGATCAGTATTTCTTTTTCTTTTTTTGGGGGAAAATTTCAAAATGGCGAATTATTTTCGAGATGGTGAAATCGTAGTGTTTTTCTTGGGTTTTTCAGTTGCAGAATTTCAAAAACATTAAAAATGTTTAAAACATGCCAGATTCTATATTATTATGTAAGTTCGAGTAGGTAGCCAAAAAAAATAGAAGGATGCTTCAATATTTTTACTTTCAAATGTTTGTATCATCAAATCTGGCTAAATTGTGTTATGGATGATCCCCACTTCAGTTACATCACAAAATGGGGCGGGGTTATCTGGAAATTTTTCTTTTTGTTATTAATATATAAACCACCCTGCAAGTTGCCAGATTTCTACAATAAGTTCCAGAAGTTAGCCAAAATTATAAAAGGATCCTTAAATTTGTTGACTGTTTTTTTAGTTAATAGCCAAGTTTGGCTACCTAAAGCTTCTCATCGGTCATCACTTCTCTAAAAAAACTCCAAACTAAAAGCAATCCATGAGTGGGGCCCCTATTCTCACTTAAGTTTTTTCTCGCAATTGTTGTTTGTAGTTGAGCTTTTATTCGAGTTGTTGGCCTCTGGTTGGAGAATTACAACATCAGCCCCAAATTCTGGGGTGGGGGTGCCATGTGTTATTTCATTTGCTCCTTTTTGGGTTGGATTCACATTGGGGGTGTGTTGAAATATATCAATGTGTTCAGATGATATTAGGGTTCCGTTTGGTGAAAGTGATGGCCATGTTCAAGCGGACAACTAAGAGCTTAGTGAGTTTAGGGTTAGGTTTTGGAGGGAAGTGAGAATTGGTTGTTGTTTGTGCAGGTTTTTGTGGTTTCTACTCACGGTCCCTTGAGATCATTGACTGTGGTGTCCGACTTTGTGTGTTTTTTTGCAAGAATCAATTCCTCATTTTGATTATCGTCCTCAAGTGCTTGATTCCATTATATTATTGTTGTAGTTTCGCTTAATTGTTCATTATACTTGATTCATATAAATTCAACTTTTGAAGTTGATTATTACTTCTAATGTACATGGTTTTTTCATCTTTTTGTTTGTGTTCTTAGCATGTTTTGGTTGCAAGTTGTAGGGAAGTTTACAATTCCCATTAAAGCTTCCTCCTTTGAGAACACGTGCTCAAAATGTCACCTAGCAAGGATGGTAGTATTATTGAACTTTGCTTGTAGATGTATACTGACATGTGGAGCACAATCACAATCAATTGCGAAATGTGGTAAAAGAGTGTTGAGGAGTACAACTTCATTTTGTGTGTTCCTTGGATCCAAATGCTCCTTGGTTGTCACTTTAAAATACCTGCAAATTTCAAGGCAAAGCAGGGCTTGTACATAAGCTTTTTTGAAATAAAAAACCATGTGGAAAATGTATACTTAGTCTTACTACGAACATAGTTGGATTTTCTGCTATCAAAAAGTGCATAAGTGTTGATTGGTATTCATTTAAAAATTGTACATAACAAGTTATTTTGTACATCTCTAATGCATCAAACAAATTTTGGGGTTTATAGGAATGGTTTTTGCTACACAAGTTGGGTGACTATGGCTATGTCATCAATAGATTATGGGGTGTGTAATAAGACAATTTTGGTTGTATAGACCACATAGTAATTTGGTTTTGGGCTTTGGGTAAATAGATTGGACTAATCTCTAACATATATAGTGCAAAGATTTTTGGCTTTGGAAGTATATATATTGGATTTGGTTTGATTTTCTTTTAAAAGGATTCAACATTTTGGATATTGAACACTTATATTAAGTTTTTTCCACAAATATGGGTATTGGGACAAATGATGGAAAATTTTGTTGGGTTTTGAAATTCAGATTTGTGAACTAGATTTCATTTAATGTTGATTTAAGCCCAAAATTTTGCAAGATGTATTGTTCAATTAATGCATAAAGTGTAAAATAGTTAGTTGTTCATGGTTATAATATTTGCACATGTGGACAAATAGGTTTGGTGACCTGCAGATTTTTGTGTTCATTGGTGTATAAATTTTATAGGTTTTGATATAGTCTAGTTGAGAAACATTTTTAAAAGTTTTGAACAATGTTCTATATATATTGAACTTACGCATTGAGTTTTATAAAACATTGTTCAGTTAATGTGTAAAGTGCCAAAAATATTCATATTTATATTAATAATAAACATATTTTTGCATATGTGGACTCATAGTTTTTTCTATAAATTTTGATGTTAATGTTGGTATATAGGTTGTAGATTTTGGACTATTCATAAACAATTTGAATTCAATTTTGAAAATCTATATTTTTTTATTGTTTATTATGCTTTTTACATTTTGGAACAGAGTCCAACATCGATTTTGTTTATATTAATAGATACATTTTATAAGGTTTTGTCAAAATTTGATTGTTAATCAATCTCACTCAGTGTTGATTTTGGTGTGTCCAATTTTGCAAGACATAAATTGTCCAATTTTGCAAGACATAAATTGTTCAATTTATTACATGCAATTTGACAAGACATATATTTGTTAGTGTATAGAATGTAAAATAGATTAATTTTATTTTTTTTGAAAAACATTGTGTACCTAGACTCATAATTTTATTATTTGGGTTTGTGTAAATAAAACATTAAGATACAAAATCAGAATTTTGACATTGCTTTGCAAATTGCATATAAAATTTATTTTTATTTTTAAAAAAATTCATTAAAATTCATATTATATATTGTTACTTTGCAATAGACTAACCATTTAAGGTTGAAATCACAATTTTAATATTATTTTGCTAATTGTAAGTAAAATTTTGGTTCAAGTTCAAAATTAGTAAAAATATATTGGATTGGTAAATTTTTAATACATAATTTTATTTTAAAATAAACTTTCCCAATTTAAAATTTTTTTGGTCTATTGAATATTAACAAATACATTGTGTTGGTTTATTTGATAAATTTTTTCATATTTTTGAATTTAAAGTATGATTTTCATTTAATTTTTTGGGAATATAAATATAAATTTGAATGCTGAATTTAATGGAAATAGATATTGAATTGTCAAATTTTGATTTGCAATGTGTGTCAAACTTTCCATACATAGTTGGTGATCCTTTGTTTGATGTCATAGCATATCTACTTGACTATTCTCAAAATTCGACCACTATTCATAGAAATTCTATGTGTCATTTGCAAGAATCTTTTGAATTTAGGAACACCAAAAGCATTATGATGTTGTATCTACCTAGGCTAGCCTACATACTTATACCTTGTTTTTAAAAGAATAAATGTTAGCAAAATATTTTAATTAAAAACCTAGTTTGTCTATGATGGAAAAAGGTACAAAAAAATTTTAAGCACTAAATGTTTTATATTTAATAATGCAGATATTCATTACATACATAAAAAATATTAAATTCATAATCAAGATGACTATAATGGCTAGTTGTAGTCACACGCATACTAAAATTCCTGACTATAGTGGTTGACTATAAACATTCATAAATGGTAATTATCAAATGTGAAATCTGAATATCTAACATTGAAAATTTTCAAATTAAAAATAATGCATTGTATATACTTCAAATATGAAGCCCTAATTTGTGGGAAACCAATTTTTCTATGCATCCAAATTGTAGGCAAAATCTATTGAGGTTATTAAATCAACAATGATATTTTTTTCAAAGTGCAAAAAATTGCAATGTGGATGGAACACAACATTCATAAGATTTAGTTTGAAACTTACACAATTTAAAAATTCAACACAATAATGGATATAAATAAAGTATTAGTTGTAAACATAGTATTCTACTATGAATGTTTAAATCAAGGAGATTCTACAATGTGAATTGTTTATAAAAATTAACACAACAATGTCAACTAGAACCTTGTGGTGAGGGAAGAAAGCTTTGGATTTCATATGGATTGTACTACAATAGTTAAATAAAATTTTAAATTTTAATTTTAAACTTCCTTTTGAAAATGCAATAAAGAGGTAAAGAGAAGGGTAAAGGAGATGGAGATTATCAATTTGATAATCATTTAAATTCTATAGAATGTATTATACTAATTAAATCTTTAAATTTCATGATCATATAGTTTCAATTTGAAGGGAAGATTTCAAAAAGTATATATGTGAGAGAAATGTAAAGATAATGCAAGAAAAAGAGTGGAGATTTTGAAATGGTATTTAAAAAATAGTACAAGGTTTTGCCTTTTCACATAGGTGAATAGGAGAGAGGAGTGAGATAGTTAGGCTTGGAAGAGGTAGTTAATTTAGTGGATGACATAGACATACATACATGTACATGAAGACAAGAATTATGTCATGAATGGCTTGAAACCGTAGACCCTAAATAAATCCAAAGGACAACATTCATACCCTAGCTTATGTACAAACATCCATTACAAATACTTGGGCTTTGCGTTGCTTTGCACTACTATTGACGATCAATTGACACAAGGTCAAAATATTAATAGATTTAAATTTATTTAAGAGATAATTGGCTACCGAAAATTGGTAATCCCTCCCTTGAAATTATTTTCATTTTCATTAATTTTAAAATATGAGATTTCATTTTCACCTATTCAACCACTAATATTTTAACACCCATGATGTCCTTTTTGATATTTTTCATTACTATGAAAATAATTTTTTGGGGGCCTTTCCAACATCCCCCAATGTCCTTCCTATGCTTCCCAATGATCCTTCAACATTATATCCAATGCTTTCAATCTTCAATGTTTTGATGCCTTCTATTACTTGAAAATAAAATAAAATAATGTTCCATTTAACACCTTTGGTGTTTCCAATGTGCCTTTTTAACACCCCTATTATTTTTTGTTGTCATTTTGTCATTCCTTGTCAACATTCATATCATTTTGTTCTTTTCCATTTTTTGGCATCCGTGGTGTTGTTTTAGGTGTGTTTTTTGTTGATAAAACTTAGGTCATTCTCAAACCCAAAACATTGCATTGATTTGAATTTTGACTAATTAAGAAGTTTAAATTTGAAAACATTTGTTAAATTGACATCCTATCTTGGAACCTTTCAAACACTTGGCCTAACAACAAGCATAATAGTTTAAAAGCTCAAAAACCTTTGAAATGATGGGTCAAATCTTCATTAATTTAAAATGCAATCAAAGTTGAAAGGGGCAATATATTCAATTGATGTGAAAAGAGAAAATAATTAGAAGGAGAAAAATATTTACCTATTTTAATAAAAGGGTGGTTAAAAGGGACAAAATAGATTGTCCAACCACCAAGTCTTGTGTGGAGGTGATATTAAAAGATTGTCAAATGCCACTTCCCACTAAATATTAATGAATTTGAATGAATTTGTTTAGAATGAGTTTATTCAATTTAACTAATTTCATAAACATTGATAAAAATAATGTAAACTTGTCAATTTTGATAAAATGTTTTGATGGATATATCATTTTCAATGTTGATTTGAATATATTTAAATTTTTGATTAAACAATGTCCACTAAAATATTACAAAAAAGTTGAAATTTAATGTTTTTATGTTTCCATATCTGATTTAATTAATACAAATGATCAATGTAAAGTTATTATATTTTTATTAATTTTTATTTAAATAATTATTAAATTAAATATTACAAAAAAATTATTAAAAAATCTTGATAAATCAATTCTTAAATCATGATTATAATGAAATTTCATATTGATTTATTTGTAAATTTGATTTTCAATACAATCCAAAAGCTACCAACATGTTAACTTTATTGTTACCACTTGTTGGAATTATGAACATTATGAAAATTAATCAATATCATATCTAATAAAAAAGTTTATGGATGTAGAATGTGGTTTAATGGTTTGAAATACACCAAAACATGTTATTCCTTTCATTTGAAAAAAAATGTTGAAATTAAAAACATCTAAGACAATTTGCAATCATGATGTATAGGTTGAAAATTTTAATCATAATTTAATATTCATCTTTCAAACAAAAATAATGTAATATTTAATAGGGTTTAAGGTAACCTTAAACTTTAAAATGTAATTGTTGAATGAAAAGATGAAACAAAAATGCACTTGAATGTGATTTCATGTAATTGATTTAACCAAAATATTAAATCGTTGATTAATGTAGAATTTGAAATCAAGAGTTAAATTTTGAACATGTTTCAAAACTACATACAAAAATGGGAAATTTTATGATTAAAAAATTAGAAAAAAATCAACATTTATGGTTTCAAGTTTTGCCCATTTCAATCTTCACCTAGTTTGCAAGTATTGATGATTTGCTCACAAACTAAATCACTTCTTTAAATCTTCTTCTTCTTCTTGATTTTTTTGTTTTTTTTCTTGTAAAGCTTGTATGCCAACAAGTAATTCATCCTCCCATGCATTTAATTCAATTAATAACACCTATCAAGAGGAAATTATAACCTCCACAACATATTCATGGGATGTAAAAAACACACATGATTTAATATATTCATAATATTTTCAAGATAATTTAAATAAATTTGATTACTATAGCATAAATGCAAATTCAACACATGTTTATAGAATAATTAATGAAATTTGAAATTTTCATGTGAAAAAAAATATTCTTGAATATTCCAGTAAACTATGTATTTTCCTTCACAAAATTTTGATCTTTGAAAAAATAAATTTGAAAACTATATTTTTTTTGCAAATAATGTAATTAGTGTCAAAGATGCCAACATATTACAGTAATAAGTAAAATTTTAATATAAAAATGACATCAATTTACAATAAATTATGCAATAAACAAGATGAACTAGTTTTTTTGAGAAGGTCATATTTGCAAAAGGGACAAGGATCATCAAAAGTTTTTTTTTAAAAAAAAACCATTTTATTTCGTGAAATTATGCTCGTTTTATAACAACATTTTAATCTTCTATCATATTTTGCAATATCAATAATAGGTCTAAAGGTTTCTATTAGTTTCAAAGATAAGCTAAATTCATATAATAAAAATATCATTAGTTTTTTATATTATGAGTTTATTTAGGATTTATTATCAAACAATCATTTGTAATGAGGATAATGTTGATCAATCTATTCTATAATTAATGATATGCAAATTGAATTTTTAATTAATGAATTTTCAAAAGAAACTAATGAAAGGATCACTATTGGTGACTTAATTGATGCAAACTTACTCAATTATGAATATATTAGTTTGAACCCCGTGCCTAATGCACAAGTGTGTATGTATTTGATGATACATATTACAAAATTACAATTACAAACTACATTTACCTTTTTATATATGACATTCCACATGTATCCATTGGGACCCTACCCGTTGAAAATCTTAATGTTTGCATTGTTTGTGACCCGTGAAATAATAACATACAACTGACCATGGGAATAGACCAAAGACGACAAATATACCCCAATGTCATTCAATGTTTGACCTTGACTTTTGTTGATTGTGATCGCAAATGCCACTCGAATAGGAAATTGACAACGACACAAAACAAATGGCCAATTAGTCCTAGAGGGGGACATGATGATGCAGGGTATGAACACACGTTTGCCAACATTGTTCCCTATGATGATCTTCGCTTTAATGACACACTGACCTAATCTCTTGACAATCAACCTCGTACCATTGCACAATCCTATTGATTGATTGAGATTACGCAACAAAAGGATCAACACGCCCACTTAGAATTCCAACTTATGATTTGCGATACCACTAAATTGCAAAATGTTTAGAAATTCCATCAGATTTGATGAATCCATTGAAACTCCTACATTAGCATTTGCACCTTTTTCTGTCAGAGTCAAAGAATTTACATTCAGGTACGTGTGCAATTCTTCAAATAGCGATTCTAAAATTGCATTGTTGACTTCATCAATGTTAGTATTTTTGGGGGCTAGAATACTACGTTGCGTAAGATACATGGCATCTCCAGAGTGGCATTGGTGATCCAGATAGATGGTTCAAATTAATCCTCTTAAGTTGCAATCTTCTGTTGGCAGCTTCATATGGGACGGAACCTTGATCCAATCTGGATCGACACCTTCTTCTTCTACAATGGTTGGAAGACTACTGTCTCCAACATTCAACACCCATTTGGTAAACTCTCACTGCTCTTCAAAATTGGCTGCCATGATTCGCATGTTGATCTAAAGACAAAAAATTGTAACATGCTACCAAAGATGCGATCGAGGCAACGAAGCACTGACAATGTCTTTTCATCCTCCCTTGGGAACAACATGCATGATCTGTCGAAAATTCCCACCAAGGACCACGGTTTTCCCACCAAAGATTTTTTCGGTTGTTTGTGCGTCATCCAATTGCATCAAATCACGTAGGGTCCGATCAATAACTTCGAAAGTTTGGTGATGCATCATTAGTGCTTCATCCCAAATGATCAGATCAACTTTACGCACCAACTCGACCACTTTCATCTATTGTGTGATGTTGCAAGTTGACTCATTGTGCAGATCAATCGAAATCTTGAACCTTGAATGGGCAGTTTTGCCGCCCAGAAGCAGCAAAGATGCAATTCTTGATGAAGCAATTGTAAGCACGATTTTGCCTTAGCTTCGTAGACAGGATAGAAGCATTGTCCAAACAAATGTTTTGCCAGTTCCACCACTACCATACACAAAGAATAATTTGCCTTCTTTGTTTGTCATGACATTCAAAATAGTTTTGTATGCGCTATGTTGATCATCATTGAGCCTATCTTCTGCTTGTCTACATCTATGGTCAATGAATATTGATCATAAGTTAACTCTTCTTGGACCAATTGGTTTCCTCCATGAACAAAAGGGACGTAATTAGACTTGGGAAGTGTTAGAAAATCTTCCAGGTGGTGTCCGTTGTGGATGAGAACTTGATCAATTTCATACAATGCATGATCCGTTTGCGCATCCTCAGAAAGGGTAACAGCTGGATCATCACACTTGCGCCGTGTCATTGTTTCAATGTCATCGTTCAAAGACTCCCAATGTGCATCCCATAGCTATCTGGGATTTGTCACCTCACAAAACATCAGCATGGAAGCAAACATGTCACACAGCTATCATCGTGAGGCCCAAAAACCGGCTCCTTCCAAGGCTTGATGCCATTCATTGTCGTTTGTAAACAAACCCATTGCAATGTATGCATCTTTGAATGTGTCGTGTTTTATGCCATCCACTGTCCGCAAATGCTTATAGGATGTGGCACCTTTGACGCAATTCAGCAGCATTTGCAAATAATAATGTTCACCCGATGTCGGGTGTGCATAATACATGCAACCAATAGCAAAACCTTTCTTGCGCATTGTCCATTGTTTCAACTTCTAATTCCACACCCATTGTTGAGGGAATTGATCGAACATAAGGTTTCATGTAACTTTCGATTCTTGGTTTGTTTTAAGCCATTCCGTTAACATCATTTTGGAAATGGTTGACTGTGCTGCCACTTCCTGCACATCATCGTCATTGTCGAACAACACCATTTGTTGGTTAGGCAAATGGTATTGCAGATGCTCAACGGCAAGAAATTGTTCATGCATATCAAATTTGAAGATGCGCCACGCTACTTCTAATGTAAATACATAGCGATAGTTAAGATATTTTTTAATTTCATCGGCTTCGACCACATTCCCTTCGGTGGCATTGTTGGTCTAGCATGAGATTTCGATAGTTACACGATCATGTCTTTTATAAACGTACTTGAATAGATATTTTGACTGCACAAATGTTGTTGCAGACTTCAACGGTGATGTACGCATCGTATTTGTTCGACAAATAGACATTGTGCTATACCACCCAACGATTGTCCAATTCAACGCCATGAACCAAAAGTGTGTGCCCCGTATCTCTGCGTCGATAAATAGGATATCCATTTACATCCATCATCGTCTTAGATCGGAACTTGCAAGGATATTTTTTTTTTGCATTTGCCTTCTTCCATGCATGGGGCATTTGGAAATGTAGCTCCACATGGACCATGGATCATGCATTTGGCAACCGTTTCGTGGGCCAACTGGTTTGTTTCTAGATTCGAAAGTTTAGCACTGATCATGTGGTCTACATTTTCGATCGTGTGTGGCTTGCAGTATTTGGCAAAGAAGATGAGAATGTGTGCATGCGGCAGCCCATGCTTTTGAAATTTAATGACATAGATTCCCACAATCATGCGTCCCAAAATATGCTTCTTGTGAATATTATTGATCAATTCTTTCAGCTTGATTTTGAACATTCGGGTTACCAAATCCGGTTGATATTAAAATTGTTGTCTGAGCAGTAATGTTCTCTTGATTTCAGGCCATTGGGGATTGCAAGTGAATGTAATAAACGCATTTCAACAGCGGGCCCATCTGTAGATTGCCATGGTATCTTGATAATTTTGAACCATGTGACGTGGACCTACTATGAAAAAAGATGGCAGAATGATCTTTTGTCTGATGGTAGCAGCGCTATTATCACTTATAACAATGGTGTCTTGAAGGCCTTAATAAAGATTTGCACAAAGTTTTTTTTTATTCAGGTGCAGATACTTTAAGCAATTTTGTTCGATAGTCGCATAAGCATCCACAATGTATTGATGCTTCAATCAGTCACCCCAAAGCAACGCAATGCCATTAGTGTCTCGATGTTGAAGGATAATCGTAAAATTCGGCCATTGTCACATTGCAATGCTTTGTTTTGATGTTTAGATTCTTCCACATGGTTTTCATCCAAATCTGCATCAATAACAACACCATTGAGCGGAATATTCAGATGCCATCCATCCTCATCGTAAAAAAATAACAACGAATAATGTAGAACCATGTATCCCACATGTAGCTCGGAAATGTGCTGAAACGAACTAGCTTGTTGAACAATGATGACGTCACGCCTGTCTACAGCCTCAGAACCATCTCCTACCATCAATGCAGCAACTTCATCGCCCGTTGGCACATTATATTGGCGGGCATCCTTTGTTCGAGAGGCAATGAGACATAATTTCAGATCCGTGGGAGCACCTTTTGTTGCCATCATATCCCTTGCCATTTTGAACACTTCGACATAAGGACAGATATTGTACATCATGGTCAACAACTGATCCAATGTCGTTGGATCAAGTGATGGCATAACGGCATGACGATTTTGACGTTTGCTCTATGTATCATGAATGTATAGCTATGTAAACTATGGATGTTGTCCTTCGGCAAGACACATGGATTCGATTTTATGATAAAACTCACCCTAAATGTGAAAGGAGTACGGTCCAGTGCCTCTTGTTACCAATTCATCAACTTTGGCACCGAGCGAAATGAATGCCAACATCGAATTGTACATGTGAATCTCATTTCAAAATTTGATGGCACTTTTTTCTTTGCTAATTAAAAGAACTTCTAGCTCTTGTAGTGTTGTAAAAGACTTGGCAACAGAACTTTGCCATTCTCGCAACACAAAGAAAACTGTGGGTTCCTATTGTTCAACTTTGCCAATCGTTCTTTGATCCACATTTTCGCATTGCAAAATCCACAGATTATGTCCATTTCTCCACAATCCCATCATCTCGGGGCTGATGCGTCTTTGTCTCCAAGCAATTGTAATGCGTCATTGCCAAGAAAAGGTTGTGCACGTGATGTTGCTTGTTATACGGTTCGCCATTCTTGACACAAACGATTATTTCGCTCTTGTGGCATTTGAGATGGCCCGACCGATTCTGTACATTACTTGGCACACCGTTCTCTTTGTAGGCAATTGCGATGTTCACGTGTAGATTCTGATGTGTTTTGATTGAATTCTATTGGAACATTAATATGTGGAACAAGATTTTCCAAAAAGTCAACTTGCTCGTCATTCTACTGAGCTTATGGGTGCTATCGAAGGGCCGCCAAAGCTACCAAAGCACTACCATGTTGCGCAATGAGTGCACGCATACGTTCTTATATGTCTTCAGGCATTATGGAGAATATATGTTAAGTTTGTTGTTGATATTGATATCAAAATCTTGGGGGGGAGTTTTTCATGCACTCTTGTCTGCTAGTGTCATGTGTGTATGTATGTATCTTGGAGGTTGCTTAAATTAGTAGATCCTAAGCTTATTTTATTGTTGTTGTTGTCAAGGATTTAGGGTATTCATTGCAACATTGAGATTAGTCTTCTATTGGAAAGTTCTTGCTTAGCTGGAGCTTAAATTTAGTTAAAGAGAAGAAACCATTCATTCACTACCCTCAATGATGTGCCCTCACAGAGATTTCTAAAAGTGATTTCAAGGTCTACTTGGACTTGATCTCTGAGCCATATAGTCATTTTGTGGATCTAAGAGAACATGTGAAATGAAAACAAAGCAATGAAGGTAATGTAGTGGCAGCAATAGATCTAGAAGACGTCCTTTATTATATCAAAGATATTCAAGCAACATTCTTATTCTTTAGGTCAAAATTTGTCCCTTGGTGGTTTGGAAGATGACTACCATAACCTGGGATGTGATGATTGTCAAATTTCTGGCCGTGCTCTTTCTCTTTTGTCATGGGGGATTCCTTGTCCCCCTGTTGCTATTGCTTTTGACCTCAGTATTGACCATACAAACTTGGAGTACCTTGTAACCAATAACACATGCAACAATTTAGCTTCTTCTTTCACACATTATCTGCACCACCAGCACCACTAGCATTAACAGCATCAGCCATAAGAACAATATCTTGCACTTGAAAAGCTCTATCAAGTGCAATCTGTAGGTCTAGGGGGCATGGAAGTCAATGAAAGTAGTAGAATCACAAACAACCATCCTTTGGAACAATCCACTTGGTTGCAGCATGTTGGTGGGACAACCTCAGGTAACTTTCTTTCATCTTTCGGTGGGTTGGGGTTGGATGTTGCAAACTCCATGTTGGCACTTTTCTAGTCAAGCAATGAGTTGGAAAGAATTCCAAGTTGTGGAGTGTCCAGGAGTGCTCATCAGATCTCAAAAGCCACTAGTGATTTGGTGCACACACCAAGCTTACAGGTGCATCATCATCAGCACCATCTCCATGAAGTGTGTATTAGTGTGCATTTACAAACATAGACAAATTCTTTGAATGGAGAGTTTGGAGAGTTTGTTTCATTGCAGTAGCATTGTGAGGCAAATGTTCGAAATGCTACACATGACAGGCCCTCTAGGCAGAATCGGCCATTTTTTGAACTTGAAGTCATTATTGAAAAAAAAAAAGAAGAAACTGTTGGCACGCAAAGTCCTGATTGAGAGGAGAAAGCAAACATAGACAAATTTTTTGAATGGAGAATTTGGAGAGTTTGGTTCATTGTAGCAACATTGTGAGACATCCTTGTTTAACAACACCCAACAGCAAATGCTCTAGAAATTAAGCAGGTAAAACTTCACAGCTCAAACTACAAGGATGGTAATAGAAAACACTTGCAAAGTTTCCTAAATTTTTAGTCAAATCCTCGTGCTATCAGCATGATTCAACCACCTACACATGACAGGCCCTCCAGGCAGAGTCAGTCATTTTTTGAGCTCGAAGTCATTGTTGAGAAAAAACATAAGAAACTATTGGCACGCAAGGTCTTGATTGAGAGGAGAAAGGAAGAACAAGAAAGACAAATGCTCGAAATGGTGGGTGGAAAGTCATTCCCTTGTCATCCTATGTGGTTCTAGTGCTTTTTGTTTAGGTGATGCAAGTTTCCAGCGCATCTCTGTCCTTGAACATGCCTTACAGGTGAGTTGATTGCATTTCGTGGATGTAGGAAAGAGAAGAGGAGTCAAAGAGATTGAAGCAGCAACGTTTGACAAAAGAGGTTGAAGCCAAGAGGCTTGCAAATGAGTCAACAAGGCGAGAGGAAACAAGGATTCAGAAGGAGATTGAAGAAAAGGAGCTTGAGGAAGTAAGAACTCTCCTTGTAGAAGTTGAGAAGTGGAAAGGCAAAAAGGGCAAGGCCACAGGAGATGGGGTGAGTTCCTTTTGTAGTTGGCTCAATTTCTGATGGATGTTTATGATTGCAGGGCTTTGGCATGTGTGCCATCTCTTCCTATCGTTTTATCCGTCACGCCGCGTTTGTATTCCACTCTTTCTCCACCTTGTCGGAGTAAACAGACCATGACAGGACGGATGGATGACCGGACGGATGGACAGATGGATGACGGCACAAATGGATGAAGTGATGCTTCACGACGTCCTTTACTATATGTAATAGAAAGATTTTTTTTTATTCAATAGAAAATTCATGCAAAAATCTTTCTATATATTTATGAGAGGAAAATTTGGATAGTCAAACATATCATTATGACAAAATTATTCATTCATGTTATATATGCAATTATGTAACAATGATTAAATGACATTTTACATGTAGAATTTGTTTTGTAAACACTCATAAATTCTTATTTAATTTTGCTGGAGATTGATTTTAGGAAATAAAAAATGTCAAATATGAATTTCAAAGATAACATTATTCACAAATATACCTCTTCAACCATTATTTGATCAATTTCTTTTGTAATATTACATTTTCTAGTGATTTTATCTTTTGTTTCATCTTGATTAAGTAATTTCACAAATATGTAAGGTTTTAAATGTGATTGCATCCTGTGAACCTCCAGTTAGACTCTCAACACAGTGCAACCTCAAAAGTCTCCATCCTAATTTGAGGAGATCAGTTGTGGATAGCTTTCAAAGCCTCCAAGATTTTGTAGTTGTTGAGACTCCCATGGAGCCTCATGAGCATACAACCAAGAGAAAGTCATTCAGAAAATTTCAACCACCTTGGCTGAGCTACGGATACTCAAGTTTACAACAGATTTTGAAATAGCACGAGCAGTAATTGATCAGTCCCCAACAATCAATGGTACCTGGCCAGCAATGTCAATCTAAGATGTGGCCTCTCTGGAACATATTCCTTTGTTGAGGAAGAACAAGGTGTGAAAGAGAAGCTCCAGACATGATACACGGGTCCCTGAAGGTACTTTGCAACTTCACAAAAGCATGAAGCTCTGCAAGGTGCAAAGAACACCATTTTTATGCATTCTCTGAACAGACATTGAGCATCCTCTCACAAAGATGTGAAATGACTTTAATATCATCGTATTTCCCATGTCCACTCTCTCACAAAGCAGTGCCACAATAATTTCTGTCCTGCAGTCATCTTCCTCCAATAGTTCTGCAAGAATCTCTTGGCCATCATCTTTGTCCTTATCAACTCTGAGCATCAGGAAAAGTTGATTCGAGTTGATTTCATGAAGGCATCTCTTCTGAAGGATCCATCTCAGGATTTGATGAGGTAAAGGCAGCTATCTGCACACTGTAAAATGCTAAGCAGAACAGTTTCAGCTTCTGTGCTATATAGACCACAAGTTTGGAGCCTGTCCCTTACACATACATAAATTACAAGAAACTGCTTGAGGACATTGAGAGCAGCAAAAATCTTTTTCACCAATGACACATTATTGGCAAAAAGACAATTTTCCAGGGTGGCAATAAACAGCTCATGTTTGGCAATCCTGCATCAACAAAAGTTCTTATGTCAAGCTCCACACACTATCTTGCATGTGACACATTATACTTCTGTTTGTTGCATAAGCAGTTATGGTCAGATTCAAGTGACACACACCTGCACTTGTAGACGAGTCTGATCATCAGCCAGAAGTAGAGAAATGTGCTAAGATCACCATCTTCAAACTTTTATAAGCATATGATGATGATGATGAAATGATGATGAGCAAACAACTCACACCCAAGTTCTAAGTGCACACCATCAAGAAGATCAACATTCAAACCAAAATCTTCAAAACAAGGGACCAACTTCAAACGTGTGAATCTGTGGTTTATGTTTAGGGTTTAGCACTGCAGCACACTACTATATCCTGATTGTTTTCTCAGCTTCAGTCACACCACTATATTGCTATATGACAGATGTTGGATGTTTCACACATAAATCTGAACAAGACGGCATTTGAGAGATTGGAATGCAGTAGATTCAACTACTGTAGATCTGTCAACATCTCAATTATGAAGGAATCTGTCTTCATATAGAGGTGAGACAGATCTGACCAGTTGTCATGTAATTGGCTTGCATAAAAGATAGGAATGATAGCTTGATGAGACTCCATAAATCACAAGTCATCAAAGCCTCTTTCTTCAAATAGCATCAGATCTGATGGCAAGGATGGTAAGGCTGCCCTGATGAATTGTCCAGAAGAAGTAAATCTATCAACCATGACATTAATGAAGAAATATGCAGTCTGCTTCAAGTTCTTGGAAGGGAAGTGAGCCATAGTCTGAACCATAATCATGAAGCAAGTTTTTTTGCTAATCCACCTGTGCTCACTGAAGCTCCCTGTTGAAGGATCACACTTAAGTTTGTGAAGATTGTTCTGATATTTCTTTGTCCTTTACCCTGTCAATGTGTGCTGTGAATTTATAAAGGATCCACAAACCGCACCCAGTCATGTGCTTACCCAAGTTCCGTTTTGCACATGATCTTTGAAGTCCTTTATCTTGTCAAGGACTTTCCAAACATGCAGAACCACATTTTTTCCATCACAAGAAATCTGCTCATATCATGGAGCTCACAGAGCCACATGCAAGTCGGCATGACCTTCAGTCTTGTTGATCTGTTCACACAACAAGAACAGCTACTTGAGCAACTATGGACAAACTCCTGTTCCAAAATATCATAGATTGTACAAGGCAAAGGGGGCATATGGATATATTGAGTAACTATGAGAAGTTTTGAGCAAGGAAAGGTCATTGAGGACAAACATGTTCTCCATTGAACAGTACCTCGAGTTGATCTTCTCCTTCAGCTTTGCCTCCTGCATTCCACATGCAAATGTAGTCAGGGACCACTTTGTCATCCTCTTGAGAGCTCCACACTTGTCTCATTCTGCCTTCTCATTGTAACCAGCAGTTGATCCTACAACAGATGCCCAACCAAAATGTCCAGACAAATGCAGATGACCTACCTTTGCAAGTGCCAACAGCTACTCAAGTGTTTCATGTGTCACATATTGACAAGAAAAATAGACCAGAACTCTATTGTACTCCCTGTAATGCAGCCAACCCAAACATAAACATAAAGGAAAGATCTCGACTAGTTACAAACACAAGGTTCCAAACTCTGACACACCCAGAACCAATGTAAAGATTCAACGCCAGGTTAAGTACTGCATTGTCCCATTGCACACAAATTAAAGACACTGTACTCCTGGAGATCCAAGCTAAAAATAAGTGTTCCAAGTAATGATTGCCTAAAGTCCACAGTGTTGAAAGGAAGTTCAGGATGATGATTTTGCTTTATGAATAAAGATACAGTATAAAGAATGACTGGACAAACTAACAACAGTTTTGGCTCTATCAGGAGCAATTAAAATCCATGCCACTGAACCTTAGGAATACTCAAACCCAATTGCAGTATATCCCAGCTGAAAAATTTGCAACAGCCATAACAAGGTGTTGCTTGCTGCTCAAAAGACATGTGAGCTGAATTCTCAAACACCTAATGATGACTTGGTCAATGAAAAAAAGCCATCAATGGTGACCATCTTTTACATGCATTGATGCCTCCTTACTAGTCAACAATTTTATTCACACAGATTTCTTGGTGTCGTCATGCAGTTACAGAATCATATGACAGGTTTCTTTTCCAGATGTTGGAATTTGCTGTAATTTGAAATTAACCAATTTGCTGTCGTGAAAGTTAACTAGATCTTGTAGTACCATCTCCAGTGACTTGGCTCAAAAGATTTTCAATAATATAATAACTCTCATGGGAATCGACATTTGCATACTTTATCATCCCCTTACAACATTCCTTGTCCTTCAGCAGATCTTGCAGATGAGTCTTATTGATCTGCTGATCCTGCACAACTGACAGTCATCACATGAGAAAAAGAAAGAGTCTGAAAGACAACAATGGGCACGCAAGCTTTGTTGGTCCATACCTCCAAATCATGTATGACAGGTTAGCATAATCCATCCACAACAAAACATTGCAAAAATGCTCCAGCAAAGCAAAGTTGCCAATGTTTGACACGCACAATTCAGGACATTGTTAAAACCCTAAACAAAACAGAATGTCTCACCCACCTTAAGCCTGTTCTGTGCTGGAGTCTCTGAAATAAGTGCTGACTTTGAAACCACAGCTGTCACCTGCACATTCAGCAAGTCAGTGTCAGGTCTTCTGAGTGTGAGCCTCCCACATCCGCCCAACCAGTCAAATTGAACCATACACACTCTTTCACTCTCTCATGCAGACTCACCTGTCTCCAACTCCAAGACCACCAAAATTCAATGCAAGAGTTCCCTGCTATGCTACAAGTATTTTCCACAATGGTGCTCAAGCAGGTTGCACAATGGCTGCCCTTCCTCACAAATAACTCAAGGCCCTTATATTATCTGGTCATGCACAATCAAGCAACAAATTTACAAGATGCTAAAAGACTTGATCTCATGCAGGCAGATAGGGTACTGGAATGACTGTTACCAGCCTATTCTCAGTGTAGATGTTGACAAGAATCTATGGGGCTCAATTTCAAAGGGGCAGATAGGGTACTACAACAGTTCTTCCCACCATTTCTCAGTGTAAGTGTGGCATTGTTCATAAGGATTGCCAAAAGTATACTGCAAAATTAGACATATAAATCTTCCCCGTCAAGATATGTTTCAGTACATTGGCCATTGAGTATGAGAGATAGCAATGACCTCTGCTTATCATTGGGCAAACTGGATGGCTTGCAATCTGCAGACGCTACTGACCATCTCCCAAACTCAGTTGTTGGTATTGCAGACATCATGGTATGTTCAAATTTAATGTTCATCCAACACTTGTTTTGTCCTTCCTGTTTCATGTGCCCACAAAAATATGATAGGACAGCATGCTTCTGGAAATTGGATACAGAAGTACCAAAGGGTACTGACCTTAAGAACTACCAGGTGCTGGATCTGTAGGGGCATTTGGTGTGTATCATGCAGACCTTGGTGAGTATTATGCATCGACCAGGAAGGGGTGAAGGAAAAAGGAAGAGATGCAAGAAAAGGAAGGGCTGTCCTATGTGATGGTCTATATGGCTGTAATTGCTAGAAGTCAAAACTCCTACCATAAACTGGTTCTGCAAGCACCAAGAGACCTTGAGAATTAATTGGTGCTGGAGAAAGGATGATAATTACAGTCTATGACTGCAGGTATTGCACCAGGTACTACCAATATTGGTACCAATGCTCCACCTGCACCAGTTGTGGGGGTTGCAGCAGATACTGAAAGGATTGGTACCTATGCTGTGTCTGCAACCAGGTGCAGTTAGTGCTAAGAGTACAGGGAATTAGGGAGCTCTTCAGTGATATGCATCTACTATTTGAAGGGTGGAAGTAGCATTATAAGAAAAGATGTCAAAAGTGCTAACATGCCCATCCCATCTTCACTGTCCAAAAACAGCATGTTAGGAGAGTAATTGTCTATGATGTAGCAAGTGGTCAATAACTGACCTCGAGAATAGTCTGGTGCCAGAGATAGCGTGATTGGTGCCTATGGTGCCTCTGCAATGGGAGGAGGTGCTGTAGCAGGCACTGCTGAGGATATGAGGAAGCAGAGATTTCATAAATTAATGCAGCAATTGAGAAGAGAATCACCCAAGATCCAACTGAATGATAAGAGAAAAATTTGCTGTCTCAAGCACTCTGCAATATTTCTAGGAAACTGTTGATCACAAGCCAATAGCTATATAATAGAACAGTGCATGTTATTGAAGCAAACATGAAAATATCAGAAAATAAACACCTTGAGAATTATCTGTGCCCAGAGAACTGGAAACTAGTTCACTTGGTATCCTTGGGATCATCATTTGCAATAGCTGCAGGCACCACAGAGAGTACAATCACATAGAAGAATTCATTACAGTCAGGGAGCTGGTATGAGGAGAACAAGCAATTAAGCAAGCAAGAAGGAAAGACAAGGTGGTCTCTATTGCTGCAATTCACACACCAACAGGTGTGTTGTAATCCCAGGTCAATTCAAGCATTGACAAAGATATGTTTTGAAAACAGAAAGCACAGAACTCATCAGCTTCAGGCAACTATTCCTAATCTCTGTGACAAAGAGCTGGCAATTTTCTCAGAAGTTGAGTCAGAGCGCAAAGTAATACAATCTTTCGATGCAAAGTTGCTCTTTTGAGAATCTGACCTGAAAGCTCAGGATGACGATGATGCCCTTTTACAGTTGGACACACTTGATTTGATTGAGTACCAAGTCCTGATCTGCTACAATTCCGACTGCAAAGGCGACTGTTATCATGACTTCCATGACGATGTAGCGGAAGACATGATAACACAACACACACAACATCGCAACGGAAAACAAGCATCCGCAATCTGATGATCCATCCTATCAGAGAGGGGGAAAAAACAAAAATATGCACACCAAACATCAATGAATGAGTATTAATGTTCACATACTTACCATGGCCAAAGCTGGGAAGAAGAAGCACTGCCAGCAGCAGCAACAACAACAGCACTAGAAACAACCCCTTACACAATTGAGCACGCATTGCCCACATGCATGATGCCGATTTACCGCCACTCTAATTTCATCACAACATTCTCGCATCGTACATAATCCCTCTGACATTCTCTTGTTCCCGACACTGTCAATTCAAAACGAGATCTCCCGGGAACCGAATCCTAAAAATCCATTTTACGCCTCCAAAATACCGATCCATTACGCTTTCACCCAAGTGACCGATCATACTCTTCTCTCCCACAAACCAAAGCAAAGTAGCCAAGTGCTAAATGGATAAAAGTCTAAGATTCTCAGCAGCTACAGATGTCGAAACTCAAATAGAACTCATCGGACAATCCCCAACCAAATCTGCACCGAATTATTAGACTGGCATCGAAATGATAACCCGTGCTGCTAAAAACCAAAGGTCTGCAAAATTTTGAAATCAGCAGCAGCAACGGAGCAGCAATTCATCAATAAGTTAAATTTCATGGCCGTGATGTTGACGAATGTATTGAGCAGCTGTATCGAAATAGAGAGTCACAACTTAGACCTGACAAGATGACACACTTTGTGGGCTACATTTGAAGAATGCATGCATTATCTGAAAAAAAGAATTAAAATATTTGAAGGAACTTACGGTGCAGAAAATTGATTTGTAAGATCGTGGACGCAGTCGACGAGCGCAGATGGATCTGATAGGCGCTGCAAATAAACCAAGACGGGTTCGAAGTGAGGGAGCGCCCATAGAAAAGGAAGGGACGAGGCAGACAGACAGCGTCGAGACAAAAATGCGTACGCGTCGCATGCGACGGATGCGACGCGGCAACTAAGCGATGCAAGAAGCGCAATTGTGAGGGCATTTCGTATCTGTTAGAGTGTTCTTTTTTCTTTTCTCGTCTGCCCTTCAAGGGCCTGTGCGTTGTGCTTTCATCATTTCCTCGTCATCGGCGCTTGTGTTTTTCTTTGGCTCTCGTCTTCACCAACACTTGCATTTGTTGTTGTTTCTTTGGGGCTTATTTTGGCATTTCTTGTATTTCTTGTTTTTCCGTTTATCATATCAGTCCATAACATCATCTTATCTTCTTTGTTTTGCACCAATGCATGTTGAGTTGTATGCATATTTGTTTGACACTCATATCTAATTACATTTGGAACAATTTGATGTTCACGATGGTTTGAATAATTGTTCTAGATATCCTAATTGTGAGGTTATTTTATTTGGATGTAAGATTGTTGAAGATATTGTTTTTGCCACTTTTGTTATTGAACCATGTTTCAATTTTCTTAATGAAGTATGTGCAAATTTTAGAAGTGATAGCATCGAGGGGAATTTTTGGTTGTGATCTCTTAGTAAGGTACCATGTCCAAAATTTTGATTTCTTGATATAGATGAAAAGGAGATGAATAATGTGAATAAAGGAGGTTGGAGGGTGAATAAGCATGTTGAGTTGTGCACCGAAACCACATTTGATGAATGCAAAGTTTTTTGGGGTTTTGACATAGAAAAGTTCATAATTGATTTTTTTTGAAAATGAAAAAGGTGTAAAGGACCTGGTTGACATTTTAGTATTTATTTTGCAAGTCACAAAGAAAGAAAATAGTTATATCTTCCTTTAATGCACTAAATTGAATTCAACTTTTTTTTTTTAAAGTTTTAATTTTTTGTTATAGCTAAATGTTGTTTAATGTAGTTGAATGTTATTTAGTGCAATTGAATGTTCCTTGTCTATTGAAAATAAACAAAGAATGTTGACACAATCAATGTGTTAGTCCACATTTCCAAATGGTTTAAATCTTGGATTGATACTTTTGTATGCATAACCTCTTTATAAGGGGTTGTTATGAGCTTAGGCAAGTGGATGTTGATGGATTCACTTTGTTATCCTTACTTATTAATTTGGTTTTGAAGTTTTTAATAGGGTTTCAATGAGTTGGTAAATAGTTATCACCTATTGTTTAGTAGATTAGAATTGACCTCCTATTGATTGTTGAATTGTTGATGTGATTACAACCTGAATTTTTTCAATTCATTGTCATTTTACAATCTTGTTTGTTGACAAACTTGGGTTGCATCAACTATTTTTGTGTGTTTAATCAAAGTGGAGAAAATAAGATCAAGTTTAATTCATTACATCTACAATTGGTCGTAACTAGCTATGATTGATTATTGATATGTTGACATCATATTTCCTAATTTGAAAGATATTCTTATCCAACAAGATCGGATAAGGTGTTGGAATCATTTGAATGGAAAAACACTTGTTCCTTGTGAATATGGGATGGAAGCAACTAGTCACTATGATCACATTTCATATTCCAAGTAAGTTTTGCAACTTCTTTCTATTTTTTCTATTTTGATTTGCTTTCCATTTTTTTAATGTTTTGCCTTTTGTTTCCTATTTGTATTTTCTTTTTGGTTTTTGCAAATTCATAATTTCTCTTGTTTTCTTTTGTGTTTTTGGTTTGTGTGTTTGTCGGTACAATTAGATTAATAAACATTTCAAAAATTAAGCTATGCAATGTGTCATTAATGGTAAACTCATGGTCAATCGTTGCATTATGAAGAAGCATCTAACAAGGAACAAAGTGCACATGATAAAATTAAGGTGATTTTTTTTGTTGATTTTAGATGTTTAGTTTTGATGTGATTTTTTAATTTTTGTTTTGGCACCACAAATGTTGATGCAATGTTTTTGGTTTCCAATTTTAAAACAATTTGTTGCTCTGCAAAATTTTAATTTTGGATTTTTTTTTTTAAAATGCAACTTTAGACTATGTTGTTATTGTTCATTTTGGTGGTAGTGGTGTTACTAATGTGGTTCATTAGAGGTTTTTTACAAATTTTGTTGATGCTAATGGTGTTTGTGTTCGGGAAAAAAATATTGATTTTGCTTCTAAAAGGATTTTTATTGTTATTTTTATGGCTCAAAAAAATTGCATGGTACATGTGTGACAAATGAGATCTTTTTTTGATATCAATGACAATTTTTGGAATGAATTGTTTGACGAGGAGTTTCCAAAGTACAAAGATAGACTAAATGTAATATTTCCTTCACACCCACCATTTGAAACTAACATCAACACTATTTCTAACCATGTGTTTCGCACATCAATTTAATCAAGATGCAAACCTCCAAATTATCAAGGTTAAACATCATCACAAAGACACAAACTTATGTATAATCAATGACAACCATCATCAATAGTATGTCATGCTTGTTAATCATTTTTCATTTGTAACAATAATTTGGCCTATTTGATTTTCATGCTACTAATATCAAAATTATGTTTGCATTTAAAAACTTTTTTGTATCTTTTCTTATAAGCATGAAAATGTTCATGAATCTAGCTAAAATCTAAAATGAATTCCAATGCAATAAAGTTCTCCCAACCAAGGTTGTCACCACATTCGTGCATCTGTCATGATGCAACATCTAGACATAGATGCAACCTTGTGTCACATTAGTATATAGTTAGCCTAGGTCAACCTAGGGTCAACCTAGGTCAAAGGCCATATCATGTTGCCTAGGGTAGGATTACAGGCAACCAAAATTCACACAATTTCGATCATTATAAACCATGTGGCAATTGAAACCTATTTGGTCACCACATGGCTTCAATTGCCAAAATTGTAGCCACCAATTATGTGGTAATTGAAAAAGGTTTTGATCGCCATCCAACAATTAGGCCTTTTTGGATGACGATCAAAACCCATTTTCAACAACCATATGTAAGGTGATCAAAAGGTTTATATCACCAAACTTTTAGTGATAATTTTTTTTTTAATCATTAATCTTGGCAACCGAAAAGGGTTTTGGTCACCATCCAACAATCAAGCCTTCTCGAATTGTGACTAAAACCCATTTTTGGTCACCACACATAAGGCAATCAAAATTTTTGATTGCCATAAGATTGGTGACCAAAAAATTTCAATCACCAAGCCTTTGGCGATATAATAGGGTGGTGACCAATAAGGCTTTTGGCCACCATCTAATGATTAAACCTTCTTGGATGGTGATCAAAACCCTTTTCAATCGTCACCACCAATAGGTTATTGTTGTTGACTAAACTTTCGATCTTCTTTCATAACCAAAAGTAACTTTTGTTGAGAGCTTTCCATAAGCATATTGCATGCTCCCCCTTTAAAATTGTAATCGTCGGTGACCATCAGAGTTTAGATTATTTGAAATAATTGCACCTTAGAATAAATTTGTTTTTTACTATCAAAATTTCCATAAATAAAAATAATTTCGATTTAAAAAAAATAAAAATATATTTGGCATTCATGTGCTGAATCCACCAAGGTTCTATGGTATGTCTTTAAAAAGGTCTTGATGAAAGTAATAATTGGCAACTAAAGGCAACTAAACATTTAGTCATGATCAACAAAAAAATTATAATAATTAAGAGTAACTTTCATCAAAAGCTTTCCAAAAACAAATTGCATGCCCCCCTTCAGAATTGTAGTTATTAGTGATCAAAAAGTGTTTTGGTCATCATCTAAAAAAAACCTATAATCAAATGGTGATCACAACCATGTGTAGCCATCAAAAACAAAATTTTGAAAAGGGGCATGCAATATGTCTTTGGAAAGCTCTCAACAAAAGGTAGTCTTGGTGATTAAAGGTGACCGAAAATATAACTATTAGAAATTAAAATATTGGAATCATTGGCGATCGAAAAGGTGTCATGAATGTCACTACCATGGGGTTCTTTTTTTGAATGTTCATTCATGATTTGTATTGAACTTGCGCTTAATTATTAGTTTAGTTTTAGTTCACTCTTAATTAACTTCTAATAAAATCTTACTTCATTTGTAATTAACTCTTAGTTAACTTCTAATTAAATTCTAGTTAAATCCAAGTTACCTCCTAATTAATTCCTAATCAACTTCGAGTTAAATCCCAATTAAACTCCTAGTTAAATCTTAATTAATTTTTATTTAAGTCTTAATTCGTTAATTCCAAGTTTACTTTTAGTTAAGTCCTAGTTAATTTTCTATTAAGTTTCAATTAATTCATAATTGACTTTTAGTTAGAAAGGTTCTTAAAAAGTTTTTTTATTCAATGCACACATAAAAGCCTCCTTGGAAACTTCTTTGAACTAAGTCCCCAAAGGGGTATAAATAAAAATACATTATTATAAAAATGAGGTGCAAGTCATTAACCTAAATCACTATGGGACCTTTAAAGTGAAATAAGTTCATTGCATTTTAATGATTTCACCTTGGTTAAAGTTATTTCATTATAATATCATTATGTAAACATCGTGTTTCACTACTAGTTGACATAATTCATTGTTATAATTTATTGTGGTAAATAGGTCTATTTCTATGTTGTTTTAAATATCCTATATATGATATTTTATGATACACCCTATATTATTTTAAGTTACTTTAATTATTCTAATTTATATCCTACATTATTATTATTATTATTAATTATTATAATTATTATACCCTAAACTATTATACATTATTCTACATTAAAGTATCTTAGTTAATTTATTATAGGTTTTTAAGTTTCTTTTAATTAAATTATTCAACTAACCTTAGGCTATATCTTAAGTTATTATATTTTAAGTTAATATATGTTATTTCAAGTTATATTTTAGGTTATTCAAAGTCATTTTATTTTATGTTATTATAAGTTATTTTATCTTAAATATAATAACTTAAAATAATTTTTAAAAATAATATAATGACCTAAAATAAAATAGCCTAAAATAACCAATAATAGCCTATGAAAAATAATTTGAAATAGCCTACAATGGAATAACTACCAATATCCTATGATAATATAACCTAGAATATTTAACAATAATTTATAATAGAATAGTCATCAATAATCGTAATATAACATAAAATAACCAATAATAGTTTATAATACAATAGCCACCAATAGTTATAATATAACATATAATAACCATCAATAGGCACCAATAAAATAACCACCAATAGCCTATGATAATTTGACCACCAATACCCATTAATAAAATAATCACCAATAGCCTATGGTAATTTGACCACCAATAGCCATTAATAGAATAGCCACCTATAACCATTAATAACCACCAATATCCACGAATATAATAACCATTAATAGAATAGTCACTAATAACCACTAATATAATAATCATTAATAACCACCAATATAATAACTACTAATAGTCATTAATAGAATAACCACTAACAGCCACCAATATAATAGCCACCAATAACCATTAATAGAATAGCCATTAATAGTCACTAATATCCCCAATAAAAAAATAGCCAATAACCATCAATAACCACCAATATCCCTAATAAAAAAATGGCCAATAGCCACTAATAGAATAACCGCCAATAACCATATATTATAATTATTTAAAATTGTCAAATAATTTAGGGTGAAATAATCTACAATAAATATAATTAACTTAAAGTGAAATAAACTATAATAGCCTAGAATTGTGTCGCAACCCCACTTTGGCAAAGTGTGGGGGTGAAGCCCAACACTCCCAAAGTTGGGGATTTGGAGTCCTCCGGGACTCCCGAATGTTTAGAGTTCGACAGCAAGGCCCAAAACACCTCGCA
>Ga0116227_10000536_pt1 | contig 74695 bp, 62 predicted proteins | sample S1TSphgellanicum_FD_89693 | JGI IMG/M metagenome (GOLD analysis project Ga0116227, IMG submission 89693) | Host-associated microbial communities from peat moss isolated from Minnesota, USA - S1T2_Fb - Sphagnum magellanicum MG | ecosystem: Host-associated > Plants > Peat moss > Unclassified...
ATACACCCGCCACCCGGAACGTCGTTTGGTTTGCTCAACGATCTGCATCACGGCCGCCTTCGTCTCCGCCGGTACTCGGTATAAATCGTCCAACTTCAAATCTTTTTTTTCAGCTCCAAGTTCTCCGCCGTGATCTCGGCGATCACCGCGCGCATCCGTTCCATTTCCGCCTTGTGACGGGCCTCCGGGTCATCCTTCCGCGGCGTGCGCTGGGCATCCCGCTTCAGCGCCACCGCCGAGCCGCCCTGGGCCACCGCCCGCCAACGATAAAATACCGACACCGCCAAGGCATGGCGCCGGCACACCTCGCTCACGGTGACCCCCGGCTGGTCCGCCTCCTTCAAAATCTCCAGTTTCTGCTCCGCCGTAAATCGTCGATGTTCGCGTTTTGTCATCCACTTCGCTCCGTCTGCGGGGCGTCCGCAGCAGCCCGAAGTCTCTCATTTTTGCGCTAGCCTTTTGTCCGGAAGTCGTTGAAGCTACACAGCCACCCTCTCGCTCCTTTTCGTCAAAAAAAGGCGAAGGATGGCGGTTGACAAAGGCTTACGTCGATTCGACCGATGCCGGGTGGTCCGTCCCGCGGCAGGCCATGCCGGACACCAATCCGGCATGCCGGACAGCATTCCGCTCCTGCAGCGAAATCGTCCGCCATCCCACCGGAACGCTGTCCGGGATCACTCCGGAATGCTGTCCGTCATGGCGCGGAACGCGCAGGTGGATAGCTCGGTATCTGTGAATATATACAGCAGCGGGGGAAAGCGATAGATTCGTGGCATGTACCGACAGAAACCCGCATTCGGGCCTCTGTTTGGTGAAAACAGGAGAGCAAGTATGACGTATATAGCAAGCATGACGTTAATCTCTTATGATTGATCCCATGGGTCCTTTACCTCCCTTTGACTTGGACGGCCTCTTGCCGTCGGGCGATTACGAGCTCGATTTTCAGCAGCTGCGCGAATCGTTCCTGGTGACGGGCGCCGGCGGCGAGTCGCTGACGTGGGATGCCCCTTGGCGGGAACTCCTCGTCAACAATCTCCAAGTCATGACCGAGCAGCTCTGGAACGCGGGTGTGACCGACGTTTTTGCCGATGGCTCCTTCGTCGAGGAGAAGGACCACCCGAATGACATTGACGGCTATTTCGTCTGCTCTCTACAGGCATTGGCAAGTGGCGAACTCGCACGCAAGTTGAACTTGCTCGATCCCCATAAGATTTGGACCTGGGACCCGCGATCCCGGCAAGCCCATCGGGGATATCCTAAGAAGCAGCTTCCCATGTGGCACCGGTACCGGGTGGAACTCTACCCGCACGTCGCTGGATTCTTGAGCGGCATTCGCGATCCCAATGGACATGAGCTGGAATTTCCATCGGCCTTTCGCCAGTCGCGGCGTGACGGAAAGCCGCGCGGCATCATCAAGTTAAAACGAGGGGCACCGCCATGATTCGAAACGAAGCAGAGTACCAAGAGGCCTCTCAGCGGCTCGCTCAGGAATCTCTTCGGCTCGCCGAACATCGAGTCCGCCTCAAAGAGGCGGGTCTCGGCGACGACGAGATCAATCGCGTCATCGATCCGATTGAATCCTTCCATCTGCAGCTACAGGAGGAAGTCGAGGCATATGAGCGGCTGAAGCGAGGGGAATTCGCCGAGTTGGATGACCTGCGCGCCGTGGGACCTCTGCTCATCACGTCGCGTATCGCCCAAGGCATCTCCCAGCGTGAGCTCGCCCGTCGACTCGGCGTGCATGAATCCCAAGTGTCGCGCGATGAACGGAATGAGTACTTCGGAATTACCCTGGAGCGGGCGGCCAAAATCTTGGATGTGCTCAACGTCCGATTGCACACGAAGATCGCGATCGAACCGCGGCCCCCGGCTCCGGTGGCGCAGGCCTCGTGACAACGCGGTAGAATTCGTGAGAGGGCTTTTATGAACGAGCGCCACGAGGAGGAAGACGATGCGATCGCCGTAGAAGGCCGGCTGTACCTACTCACTGCAAACGCTGGGTGCTGGAAATGCCGCCGGCCTCAAGATGTAGTCGTGATTGCCGCTCAGGGATTGAGCGAGGGCGGCGAGGTAATCTCAGATACCCAGGATCCAGGGAGCCTAGCTATCTTGAGCGCAATAGAAGAAATGCCGTCCGAAGTGCTTTTGCAAGCATGGACGACAGCCCATTCGTCATTTCCCTGTCGGCACGACTGATCGTTCGCAACAAAGACGCGCTCGTATATCTCTTGCATTGAGTCCCTCCGTTGCTTTCGGGGCCTTCTAAGCTTCCGTGCAATAACGCCCGAAAGGCGATACCGGTAATCCTAGGGGGGCAGGCGCCGATTCTGCCAGAAGGACCAACGGGTTTCTGATTGGATTGTTGAGGAGTCGGGCGTATTCGAGCATCCTCTATTTTGAATTCGACTATTTCGCCAATCGCCCTTCCGGCCCGCAGGGAGAGTGATCGGCCCCCTCTGCGGCGGGTGGAGTATGATCATTACTATCTGAGGGATGCCCCGCAAGCGTCCGTGGATTTGCGGGTGCTGAAAAATTAGTCAGAGATTTCTTGCCGCTGTGGATCGAATGCTGAACGACGGAGGTGCAAAACGTGAAAGCAATCACAATTGGCATTATGCCGCAAGAAAAAGTGCGGGCGCGGGCCATTGCGATTGCGCGAGGTCAGTACAAGCCCAAGCCAGGCGATCCTAAGATCTGGTTCCCAAGTATGAAGTCGCTCGCTGAGACTCTGAGCGACAAAAATATGGAGCTCATCAAGATCATTGCTGAACAGAAGCCGGAGTCTATTGCGGCCCTTTCTCAGCAGACAGGTCGAGCGAGTAGCAATTTGTCGCGCACTCTTAATAGGCTAGCGATATTTGGGTTCGTCACGCTACAAAAGAGGCCCGGAAACGTGGTGAGGCCTATCGCCAAGGCCATCAAGTACAACATCTTGGCGGGGGCGGCTAGCGGTTAGCCTCTGCACAGGCTCTGTCCCTCGGATTCTCAGCAATGTCGGTAACGCTTCAGGCGCCGACGGGAGCGACGTTCGGTCGACGTGCTGGCCTGATTTGACTCGAGCCCAGTAGCCCCGCGTTGGCGTCGGTATGGCAGCCCGCCGGCGTGGCTTGGTAAGTCCAACATCCGATACGCCAAGGCGTTTTGCCACCTCTATAACGGGTGCCGTCCAGACGATTTCGTGGAGCGACTCCCGCCTGAAGTAAATACGGTGACGCAACGGCGGAGCGTTCGATCGCAGCACACTATTCGCTGACAACGTCGCGGACTGCGACGATTGCAGCAAATGCTCGCCGGCCTCCTTCTGTTCGCCTGGTACGCGCTATTGTAGATTCACGCAACCTCTTGTCCAATGCCCGCCTGACTTTCTGACTAATGCGCATTAGAACATCGGCCATTCGGGAAAACTATTGATATTGCTGCTCGATTCCGGAGCCGGGGGTGTTCCGGAGATTAATCAGGCGCGTGCCCTGGCCCGCGTTGTCATCCAATCGCGGACGGTGAATAGGAAGTCATTGTGCGTAAGCTCGTCGAGCGGGTCGAGACGGCGGGCGGCGAGAAGCGCGGCTGCTTCCGCCTGAAACCTACGATAGTCGCCTAGCATGGCGGCCGCGCCGAGAAGGGGTGGTTCATTAGGCACGCGATGGGCCGATAGCCAATTCCGCACGCAGCGGATTGCTTGCCCAGGATCGTTGCCGTGAACTTCGATGTCCTGGCCGCTGATATCCGAGAGGACGGCGTCGTAGCGATGCGGTTGCGTCTCCAAGATCAGTGCTCGCTTGCGTTTGTGACGACCCGAGCCGAATAGTCGTGCTCCGAGGTGCAGACCCAGTTCCATCGGCATGTTGAATCGCGGTACGCCGCCCGCATCAACCTCAACGCGCGACAGGTCATGGATGCCGTAATCGCACTCGCCAATCATCGTGGCGATCTTGCTGACTCTGATCTCTGCTCCGTCTGTGCTATCGAGCGCGCATCGCGGGTTATAACCCGACGAGATGACCGCAAAGATCATCGCACGAAAGATCGGGTTGAATTCCTCGTCGAACGGGCAGTTGACGAAAACTGCCTTGGAGGCTAGCGGCTTAGCCGCGCGCTGGTTTGCCACGCAGTTGCTCGGACTGCGCCCAAAATGCGTCGCGGATGGCTTGAGCCGTGGCAGAACGCCGGCCCGGTATGGGGGGAATCTTAATGCCCCGATAGACAATCGGCCGATCGAACATCGCCAAAGATCGTTTCCGCGCAGATTTCTTCATTGCTTTCGCCATGGCGTCCAATATGCGACCTCGAGGCCGCTAGCGCAAGACCCAATTACTCACGGGAAGCCGCAAAAACTGCTCGCCGGTCAGAACGGCGTAAGACTCTAATTTATCAAGGAAATCCCGCATAACCCTAGTTCCGGTTCGGGGCAACTTGAGACGAGGTTCCCGGTTCTTTTCCTCGAATCCTCAGTAACTCAGGCAGTCCTTTCGGCGCCGTATCCAGAGGAGTTGGATCTACCAGTTGACCAGCCTCTGTTCGTTGCCAGTAGCCCCGTCCCGGGGTGGGGATTGCCGCGCGGCGACAGAGCTTCGCAAGAGCCACATCGGATACTCCGAGTCGCTCCGCCACTTCCGCGACGGGCGCCGTCCACACGAGGTGGTAGAGCGCCTCACGCCTGAAATAATGTCGATGTCGGACCAATGATGGTGCATGCCTGGCCCCCGCAGCGGCGGACTCCGGAGCGAGCAAGCTCTCAGCACGGACCCCGTCCGGAGCCCGCTCGTCACGTAGGTGAGGTGCGCCGAGAGCCCATACTTTGTCGCCATGACATGTCAGCGCCTCGCGACGCTGTTGCGTCTGAAAGTAAGCGTATCCCGCAGTGGTTTTTGGGTCGCGGTGATTCAGCACGTCGCCAATCAGGTGTAGAGATCGCCCATCCTGGGCAAGCCAAGAGCCGACAGTACGGCGCAGGTCATGGACGCGGACATTCTCCAGTCCGGCCCGTTTGCAGACGCGCCTCAGCGCTTCACCGAGACCCGTCAGGTGCGCGCCGGGCTTGAGGTCGCAAATGACGTGCGGATTCCCGTCCATACGAGGAATGAGTTTGAGACGACCAATCGCGGCATCGCTCAAGGGTGCAAGCAATGGTTCATCGTTTTTCGTGAGTCCGATGAACAGAGTTCCCACGTCCCAATCGACGTCGATCCACTTGGCTTTCAGGAGTTCCGTGCTGCGCAGCCCTGTCAGCAAAAGCATCCACAGACCATGGCGGGCGTACTCGTTGTCTTCCTGTTCAAGGCAGCTGACGAAGCGTGGCATTTCGACGGTTGTGATGAATCGTTTGCGCTTTCGCTCGCGGAATCTCACGATGCCGCGGACCGGGCTGTCGAGGTCTTTCGACACGTAGCCCGCAACTTTCCCCCAGTTGAACATCTTGCGGACGATTTCGAGAATGTCGTTCGCAGCGTACGGGTGCTGCGCCCCGACTTCCGAATGAATCGCCTCGATGTCGGCGCTGATGATCGAATTCGCCAGTCGGGAACCAAGTTTCGGAAGAATAAGCCGACGTAGAGTTGAATCGTCACATTTCCACCGGACGCGCTTTTTCTTGAGGTGATTTTCGAGAAACGTCAAATAGAGGTCGCTGACGGTCTTCTGGTTTTGAAGCGCCTTGCGCTCGCTCTGAGGGTCTTCATTGCTGGCGACCTTGCCGAGATAGACGATCGCCTTTTTTTGCGCCTGATCGAGACTGAGCACATCGGCGCGGCCGAGGGTGGCCAGGCGCTTGCGCTGATTCACGCGATACGAGCATACGTAGACTCGCCGGCCGCTCGGATAGACGCGCAGTCCGAAACACTCGAGCGCCTCGTCCCAATAGACGCACTGCTGCTTTCCGTTCGCACCGGCATAGGCGATGGTACGGACAATGTCCTGCCGAAGTTTCAATGCCGGCATTCGAGGAACTCGTCGAATTGGAGTGACCAGGGAGTGACCAACACAGCTCGCAGGATGGCCTGCTCATCGACGGACCAATTCTTGATCTAAGGTTCTCGCCAAGCCCAGCGTTATGGGTGGAGTACTCGACTTGGAAAGCAAACAGGGATCGTTGTGGCATCGCTGGGATCCTCATCTTCAGGGTTCGCCCGGTCGCGGTACAATGACTCGGTGATCGAGAGTCTGGAGGAGGCAGAGACAAGGTTACTCCGGGACTCGAGCGGATCGAGACGCCGCGCGGCGAGAAGCGCGGCGGCATCGGCCTGAAACCTCCGATAGTCGCCCAGCATGGCGACCGCGCCGAGAAGCGGTGGTTCCTTGAAATTCCGCATGCGCCCAATTACATCACCAGGAACTCACGCGTCCCAGTCGAAGCAGACAACATCCGCGCTTTAGTCCGAAACGCGAGTCTCCGGCATGGCGATCCACAGTAGGATGAAAGCGGCGGCGGCCACGGCTGCCAGAAACAAAAAGCCGGCGTGGTAGCCAAAGCGGTGAACGATGCCGCCGGCGATCGATTGACTGAGCGCCGCACCCATTCCGACGGCGGTCGTTACCGCGCCCAACGTGAGGTTGAAACGGCCCGTACCCTTGGTGAGATCCGCGATGACGAGCACTGACACCACGCCAAAAATAGCCGCGGCAATCCCGTCAAGAACTTGAATGGCCACCAATGCAGACGTAGCGCCCGTCAAGGTGTAGAGAACGCCTCGCACGGGAAGCACACCAAAGGCGATCAGCAATAAGGGCTTGCGGCCCCATTGCTGCGCCTTGATGCTGGACCAGGAGGCCAGCAGTGTGACGACCACCTGAGTGGTCACCACGCAGGCCGACATGAACATCATTGAAGCACGCCCATGACCCTTGGAGAGCATCTCACCCAACAGCGGCAGCATCGCGGCATTGGCGAAATGAAACAACACCGCGCAAACCAGGAAAATGAGCAGCGGACGATCCTTCAGCAACGCCGCAATGTGCGAGACGTTGGCCTCCCGGTCGCCGTCATCCGAGCCACGTGCCACGTTGTAATCGATGTCACGAGACCGGATACGAGCGAGGGCCCACAGGGTGGGAATCGTAAAGGCCACGACAAAGATGAAAATGCCGCGATTGGAGAGGAAATAGCCGATGAGACCCATCGCCACCGCGGCCACCACATTACCGGCGGAGTTGAAAGTTTGGTTTCGGCCTTGGCGCCGGTCGAAGAGTTGTCGTCCCACGACGCCTAGGGAGATCGCGACGACAGTGGGTCCGAAGATGCTGGAACTCACGCCAATGAGGGTCTGAGCCGCCATGACGGGCCAGAAGGCCGGAGTAACAGCGATCAACGATGCGCCGAGCGCGAGAGCGACCACACCGCAAGCGATCAGCGTGCGTTTTGAGCGGACGCGATCCGCCAATGCGCCAGCGGGCGTCTGGGCGATGATGCCGGCAATACCGCCGCCCGTTAAGACGATCCCGATGGTCTGCTCGTTCCACCCCGATCCCGCGAGATAAATTGCCAAGAACGGGCCGACGCCACTTTGCACGTCCGCCAAGAAAAAATTGAGCCAATCGAGGCCTCGAAGACTTTGCTTCGAGGCGCTCGATCGGTCGGCTGCCTCGCCTGCTTGCGCTCGACGTGGCCGATCCGAGTGGTTCTCGGTCGATACGGTCACGGCGAGCGGTTCACTCACTCGATCGTCACTCGGTTGACTTCATGTGCTTCGATCAGAGCAGTACCCAAGATTGTCGTCCGAGCCTCGCCGTGAGCAACGACCTTCGATCCCACCTCGAGTTTCAACTTCTTCATGCCGTGCGGCCGTGTGTGGATGAATTCGCCCGAGTCCAAGATCACGCCGTTCGGTTCTCCGTGCTTCGCATAGTGAATGCGGGCTACCACACCCCGGATCGGCTGCGTGCCATTCGATTTGTAGGCCTTCCCTGCGAGCTTCGTGATGGAGTCCAGTTCGTAGACGGGATGTGCACCGTGCTTCGTCTTCGGCGAATTGTCAGCCGAGGCTTTCACCTCGATTGGTTTTCCCACCGCGTCGTTGAGCACGTTCGCATCGGCCTCTCCGGGCTCTAGGGACACTTGAATGGGCGTTGAGTCAACTTCGAGCAGCAGCCCTTCAATCCCGCCTTTGGGGCTGAACAAGAGTTGCTGCAACGTACCGCTCAAACTCTCAGACTTGTCTTTGTGAGGCATTGAAAATACTCCGTAAAAAGCATGGATTGAAGAAATCGGCTGGCGTTATGAGGCCGGCGGTGCGGGTGGTGGTGGCGCTGCCGGCCCAGATGCGGCGCCCTCAGGTGACGGCGGTTGTGGTGCACCGTCTGCCGGCGGCGGACGCCGGCGCGGTCCGGCGGGGCCTCGATCACCGAGAGGCGGCGAGGGTGGTCCGACCGCCACCAGTTGAGTGCGCGAAGGTCCGATCTGCCGAACCTCGACCACGGTGCCCAATGCGTTGGTGATCGCGGTCCCTTCGGCGACCACGGTTTGCCGTGGCGCAATCAGGGCGCTCAATGGGACGCCTTGGTCCGGCGGGAATCGTAATATGGCGCCGCTATCGAGTAATACGCCGTTGACTTCGCCTTGAGGACCGTGCAACGCCATGCGCACGCGACCGGTCGTCTCGCTGCTCGCACCGGGGGGCTGCGCGGGACCGCCGCGACGAGCGGGGGCCGGCGGCGGCGGACTCATCGGCGCCGCCGCGCCTGAATCCGTGACCGTGCGATGCGTGGCCTCATCGGTGACCGAGACCGCGCTCACCAGCGGCAATGCCGCGGCCTTCAGGCCATGCACGGTGACCCGATCGCCGGGCTTGAATGCGAAGGCAATCTGCGTCGATAGATCCGGCGCGGTTTTGACCTCGGTGCCATCCTTCAAAATGAAGCCGTCGATGTCGCCGCGTGCGGTGAGGGTCAGCCGCTCGAGCTCACCGCGAATCGCCGGGAATTGCTGCGGATCATAGACAAGCGCCTGCGGAGCCGGAGGGGCCGCCGGTTGCGCTGGCGGCGCGACCCCTTGCGCAAGGCTTACAGCACTCACGGTCATGAGCGTCAGCGCGCTGGCGGAAATCAACGTGAGTGGGGTTCTCATAGGGCCTCCAAGGAAGGTGGTAGTCACCCTGCTTGCGGTGCATGCGCCATGCCATTGAGAAACTTAAGGACAATCAACGGCTTCGTGGGATGCCGCTGTGGTCATTCGTCCGGTTCCAAGACATCGGGTGTCTTGTCATCGGACACCGCGATCCCGAGACGCTTCATCTTCGTGTAGAGCATTTGACGATGGATGTTGAGAATTCGTGCGGCTTCGGTGCGATTGCCGCCGCAGCGAGCGAGCGCGCGACGGATCAGGAGTTCCTCCAAACGCAGGGTGGCGCTCGGCAAATCCTCCTCCGGCCAATCCAGAATGCGCGCGTCCGGGGCGACTGCTCTGTCGATGGTCGATAAATCGGCGGCGTCGATGAGATTGCCGTGAACGGTCACATCGAGGCGATCCATCGCGTTTTTGAGCTCCCGCACATTGCCGGGCCAGGCGTACCGAATGAGCGCGGCGGCGGCGGCCGCCGTCAACCGCTTACCGCTGCCCGACCGCGCCAAAAAGTATTCCGCGAGAGGGACGATGTCGGCCAGCCGTTCGCGCAGGGCGGGCAAATGAATCGGCACGACATTCAAGCGATAATAGAGATCCTCCCGAAAACGTCCTTCTGCGATCCGCTCGGCCAAATCGCGGTGCGTCGCGGCAATGATGCGCGCGTCGACAGGAGACATCGTGCCACCGACGGGAGTGACGCTGCGCTCTTGCAGCGCCCGCAAGATCTTCGCCTGCATCGCCGGATCCATGTCGCCAATTTCATCGAGAAACAGCGTGCCGCCTTGCGCTTCGCGAAATGCGCCCAGTCGATCGCGCACGGCGCCGGAAAAAGCGCCCTTCACATGGCCAAAGAGCTCCGTTTCCATGAGCTCCGCAGGAATTGCCGCGCAATTGACCGCAACGAACGGACCTCGGGCGCGTTGCCCGTGATCGTGGATGGCACGCGCCACGAGCTCTTTGCCCGTTCCCGTCTCGCCGGTGATGAGCGCCGTGGCATCGCTGTCCGCCAGTCGGCCGATGGCCTTTTGCACGGCTCGGATGGCTTCGCTCGATCCCACGAGTTCGTTCGCGCGGGTCGCGGAGGCCGGCGATCGATGCTCCGCGCCGGCGGCAAGCATCGCGGTGAGGACCCGCGACAGCTCCTCACGTCCAATGGGCTTGGTGAGGTGATCGAAAGCACCCAAGCGCATGGCTTCAATGGTGTTATGCGCCGTCGCGTGTGCGGTTAACACCGCGACGGGCGCCGCGTTGTGCTTTTCGCGGATACGAGCCAACAGTTCCAGGCCGTCCATCCCCGGCATCCGCAAGTCAATCAACGCGGCATCGACTGGGCCTCGCTCCAACACCGCGAGGGCGGTCGCTCCGGATTCTGCGAGCAGCGGTTCGTGCCCCATGTCGGTGATCGCTTCGCCGAGCGCCTCGCGCATCGCGCGATCATCATCCACCACTAAGACTATTGCCATGGAATGAGGATCTCAAATACTGTGTCGTTCGCGTCGGAGACGAACTGCGCGGTGCCGCCGTGCGCGTTGGCAATCTCGCGTACCAGCGAGAGCCCAAGTCCTGAACCGTCCGGCCGGCCGGTGACGAAGGGCTCGAACAACTGATCGCGGATCGAGGCCGGCGGCCCGGCACCGGCATCGCGTACGAATAGCCGCAGTATATCGCCGTCTATGGTCGCGCCCAGGAGAATCTGGGAGTTCGCCGGCGCCGCTTCAATGGCGTTCAAGACCAAATTATCGAGCGCGCGGCGTATTTGCTCGGGATCCAAGTTGGCCGTGTCTGCCCGAATGTCGGCCGCGAGAGTGAGCCCGCGGTCGGACGCCTGCTCGGCATGCTCGAGCACTAGAGATTCAATGAGCGTCCGAACGGAGGTCGATTGACGCTGGAGCGGATCTCGGTCGGTCAAGCTCAAGAGTCGTTTGAGCAGGCGGTCCAGTCGCTCGATCTGACCCAACATCATCGACAAGGCTTCTTTCTGCCGCGGAGCATCGGCCAGTAACGCATTCTCCGCTTTCAAGCGCATTGCGGCGATGGGATTTCGGATCTCGTGGGCCACCCCCGCCGCGACACGTCCCACCGCTGCCAGGCGCTCGCCGCTCGCGACTTGGCGCGCCAATTGCTCGGCACGCTCGCTGGTGTCAGCCAGCCGACGCCCCGCGAGGTTCAGCGCAGCAATGATCTGATCGAGTTCCTTTTCGCCCGTCGGGTTGATGGGCGGTAATCGTAGGACGTCATTGGCTTGCAGCGCCTGTTCGATGCGCACGACGTGTCCGGACCAGGTCACGGTAAATCCAATGAGCCATAGCGTCGCGACCATCACCGCCGCGAGCAGCACCCCCAATCCAGCCATGAGTTGCTGGTAGGCGCGGCCGGAAAACGTGACGACCCGGGTCATCGTCCATGCACTCAACTGCGGAATGGGACCCGGCAGAGGGCATGCCGCGATCAGGAGCACCTGTGTCGCAGCCCGGTATTGGCGATTCGTCTGCCGATCGTCGGCCTGGGCTGCTGTATTGATCGCCTGAATCCGAGATACTTCCGCTTGAGGCATATCGGTCTTGGGGCCCGCGCCCGGATAGGTGGGATAGGCGTATGCCAAGGGACCGGCTTCAGCCTGCCACAGGCCTCCCTCGATGCCGGGCCGATCGCGCAGCGCGGTCTGCACCACCGTCGTCAGACTCGCGCGTAAGTCCGTGTCTTGCAGCGAGGTCGAAGGGCCCGACCATTGGGTGGTGTAGAAGCGATAGGCAGAGGCGATCGAATCGCACGCGCGAGCGATTTGCGCAGCCGCTTCGCCGGCCTGAGCACTCGCCGATTGGTAGAAAAGACCCACCATCAAGGCGCCCGCGGCGCTCGCCGCAACGCACAGTAGGACGATCAAGGCGATGAGCCGGCTACGCAGAGATTGCATCAATGATTCCCGCTGCAATAACCGTACCCACGGATTTGGCAAGCCTTTTGGTTCGCGGCGGCCTTGAATTCGTCCTAAAGTAAGACATTCGCTGTCAGTTTACCGGACACGCACGTACCCCGTTGTCCCCGCGCGCCCACGAAACTGGCCGTTTGAGCTGGCACGCGCGTTGCAGAAGTTTTGCATCGCCTTGTTGAGGAATGCATCCATGACGATCAGCGAAAGCAGTGGCTCTTTGACATGGGCTCATATCGGCGATTTGCTGATCTCGCCTGCGCACATCGCGACGTGGAGTATTGCGGCGCTCGCCATCCTGGGCGTGATTGTCAGGCCATGGAAGCTTCCCGAAGCGCTGTGGGTGGTGCTGGCGGCCGTCACGTTGCTGGCGTTCGGGCTGATTCCGATTCCCGATGCTGGGAAAGCGGTTCTCAAAGGCATGGATGTTTATCTTTTTCTCGTCGGCATGATGCTGCTGGCGGAATTCGCGCGGCACGAGGGACTCTTCGATTGGTTGGCCGCGTTTGCAGTGAAGCATTCCAGGGGTTCTGCCTCCCGACTCTTTGCGCTGGTCTACCTCGTCGGTACGATCGTGACCATTTTCCTGTCCAACGATGCGACCGCGGTCGTCTTGACGCCCGCCGTCTATGCGGCTGCCAAACAGGCCAACGCCAAGCCGTTACCGTACCTCTTCATCTGCGCCTTCATTGCGAACGCCGCGAGCTTCGTGCTGCCGATTTCAAACCCGGCGAACCTCGTGGTCTACGGCGGCGGCCACATGCCGAAGTTGGTGACTTGGCTCGCGCAATTCGGGTTGGCCTCCATCGCCTCAATTCTCCTCACCTTCGTGCTTCTGCGCTTGACCCAGCGCGCGGACCTTGCGGGGGAGATCTCTCGAGACGTCAAAGTGCCGGAACTCTCTCGTGGCGGCCGCGTCACGGCCGCCGGTATCGTCTTGACCGCGCTGGTACTGCTCGTGGCCTCGAGTCTGGATTGGCAACTCGGACTCCCGACGTTCCTGGCCGGGGTTGCCACGGCGACGGTCATTCTGATTCTCACTCGACTCTCTCCCTGGAAAATAGCGAAAGAGATCTCCTGGAGCGTGCTGCCCTTGGTCGCAGGCCTCTTCGTGCTGGTGGCGGCGGTGGAACAGACCGGCTTGTTGCAGCCTCTCATCGCTTATCTACCGGCGCGTGCTGCGTCGGCTGCGAATGCGACGGGATTGGTGCTGGGTTTCGTCGTTGCGCTTCTGTGCAACGTCGTCAATAACCTGCCGTTGGGTTTAGTCGCGGGCACCGTGGCGAACAGCGCGCATTTGTCGCCGCACGTCACTGGGGCGCTCCTCATCGGCGTGGACTTAGGTCCCAACCTGTCGGTCACCGGGTCCCTCGCCACGATTTTGTGGCTTGTGGCGCTACGGCGTGAAGGCCAGGCGGTCAGCGCGTGGAAGTTCTTAGGGTTGGGCTGCCTCGTCATGCCGCCGGCACTCATTGCCGCACTCGTCACCTACATCTGGATCCCATTCAATTAAGGGGGACTACAATGCAGAGCTTATCTGCCGCATGGCTCTACCCGATCATCATCATCGCGGGTGTAGGTCGCGGGTCAGCGTTCATCGTGGAACACCTGCTTCAAATAGGCCAAGAAGGTGGCATCGTCGCAGAGCGCCTTACCCGGTGAGTCGGAGAGCTTAGCGACCGGCTGACCGTTGCAGCTCACGAGTTTCATGACGATATTCAAGGGCGGAATGCCGGTGTCATTGGTCAAGTTCGTGCCGATCCCAAAACCCGTGCCGACGCGGTCCGCGAACCGGTCGTAGAGTGCGATCGCGGTGGGAATGTCGAGACCGTCGGAGAACACCAGGCGCTTGGCGCGTGCATCCACACGCAGCGCCGCGTAGTGTCCGAGCGCCTTCTCTCCCCACACGATGGGATCGCCGGAGTCATGCCGCAGCCCGTCGAAGAGTTTGGCGAAATACAGGTCAAAGTCCTGCATGAAGGCGTCCATGCCGACCACGTCGGTGAGTGCGATCCCAAGATCTCCGCGATATTCCTGCACCCAGGTCTCGAGCGCTTGCTTCTGAAACTGTTTTAGCTGCACACCGGGCACGGCCTGAAAGCTTTGCAGATATTCATGCGCCATGGTGCCGATCGCTGCGATGCCAAATTGCCGTGCGAGCGCTACGTTGGAGCTGCCCCTGAAGAGTTGGGGCACGCGCCGCACCAGCGTTTCGACCACCTCCTCCTGCCAGGCGGCGGAGAATCGTCGCCGAGTGCCGAACTCGAAGATTTCAAAGGGATGGTGTTTCGGGCGGATGTTGCGCATCAGGTCGTTCTGGAATTCCTCCAGAAGAGCGACTTTCGCATCGAGGCGACGGCGCGCCTCGGTGAGGGTTTCGAGCGTTACCAACCTTCTGAAATAGAGCTCGTTCACGATCGAGAGCACGTAGATTTCAAATCCCATGACGTGGATCTGGGGGCCTTCGGCGATGACCATGAGTTGCTCGCCGCGCGTCTCGACGCGGATGTAGCGATGTTGAAATTGAAATATTCGCAGGTAATCGATGAAGTCGCTCTTGAACCAGCGCTTGCCAGCGAGGTGCAGGAGGTCCGCTTCCGAGAAACGCAAACTACAAAGGTGATTGAGTTCCCGCTCGACCTCGGCTGCGAGTAGGCTCAACGGCATGCCGGGGGCGTTGCGGCAACGAAATTCGTAGCGTGCCTGATTCCCCGGAAAGTGATGCAGCATCGGCTGCCACATCGTAAATTTGTAGGTATCCGTGTCGAGGAGTGAGCGGATGATTGGCTTTAATGGCATGTTTTGGAAAAATTCCGGGGAGATACCGAGCCCACGCGAGCCACTCTGGCTTTCTCCGTGAAGATATGGTCGCAGACGGTCGGTTTGAGCGCGTCGAGCTCGAGACGTGGATTTTGATCGCCTCGACAAAGGTTTGCAAGAATCGGATTGCCGCAGAAATGCAGTTAAGTCGAACGCTAGCTCGTCATCACCGCTGCCCGAATCGCCCGAATGTGCTCGGGTCCAATGCCGCAGCACCCGCCCACGATCATCGCCCCCCGGTCGAGCCAATCCCTCACCCACCTGAGGTAGCCGGTGGGGTCTAAATCCGTGCGAATGGACTTCAAGTCGCCGTTGGCTTGAGCGTCCTTGCGCATTGCCGGGAAGGCATTGGCATATACGCCGATGCGGGGGCGCAGCGACCCCGCGGGGCAGTTCGCATCGAGCCATTGCCGCGCGAGGCTCACGGCGCCGCCCATGACCTCCGGCTGACTGCAGTTGAACAACACGGCTGTTGCGCCCAACCTCATGGCGGTGGCAACGGCGTCGACGATGTGCTCACCTGACCGCAGCCGCGGCGGAGCAGCGCGCGCATCTTCCTCGTCCATGAGCGTGAAGGACAGCCACAGCGGCTTGCCGTCATCGCCGATGACTTCGCGCACCAATACCGCCTCTTGGGTGCTGCTCAAGGTTTCCGCCTGCCAATGATCGACGAATGGTCGCAGCGCCTCGACCAATACGGTGAGAATCGGGCGGGCGAACACCGGATCGAACCACTCCGCGCGATACGAGCCACAGATCGGTGGCAACGACCCCGCCACGCTCACCGCATGCGGCGCCGAATCGGCTGCTTCGCGGCCGAGGCGGCCCGCCAGTGTCGCCAGCGCCGCGCCACTCTCTTTGAATCGTTCCTCTCCGATGTGAAAGGGCACGAGCGCATAGCTGTTGGTGGTGATGACGTCGGCGCCGGCATCGATGAAGGCACGGTGCACCCGGCTGACGAACTCCGGCGCCTCGATCAATGCCAGCGCCGACCATTCCGGCTGACGGAAGGGAGCGCCGATGCGCGCCAATTCCCGGCCGGTCCCACCATCGAGCACGGTAATTTGTTGAGTCACGTTCATGCCACCTTCTTAAGCAAACCATTGCGGATCTATTCCGCCGATAGTACATCAACCAGCCTATCACCCTGACGGGTCGCGCCGGCGACGATATATGGATTCGGCTCATAGATGAGCCCAGAAATCGAGAGCGTGACGCTCAAGAGCAACATTCGCAAAATAATCCGACTCAAAGCGCGCCAACGCACAGTCGAGCAAGCACCGACACGGTTACGGTGGCCTGAATGTTTTCCAACGGAGTTCATGTATGACGAAGATGCAGGTGGCAATGGTGGAACATTTCAAGAAGCCCCTGGTGCTACGGGAGTGGGACATCCCAACACCGGGCGCCGGCCAGATTCTGGTGAAGACCGAGGCGTGCGGCGTGTGCCATACCGATATTCATGCGGCAAGCGGCGATTGGCCCGTCAAGCCGACACTGCCGTTCATTCCCGGGCACGAAGGAATAGGTCGGGTGAGCGCGGTCGGAACGGGTGTCACCATCGTCAAGGAGGGCGATCGCGTGGGGGTACCCTGGCTGCATTCGGCCTGCGGACATTGTGAATACTGTTTGACGGCGTGGGAGACTATCTGCCCGGACGAGACTTTCACGGGATACAACACGAACGGAGCGTTCGCCGAATATCTATTGGCGGATCCGAACTATGTGGCCCACATTCCAGCGGGTTTATCGGCCGAGGAAGCGGCGCCCATCATCTGCGCCGGCATCACCAGCTACAAGGGTATCAAACAGACCGAAGCCAGACCCGGCGAATGGCTGGCGGTGTCGGGGATTGGCGGCTTGGGGCATCTAGCCATTCAATATGCGAAGCACATGGGCCTCAAAGTGTGCGCGGTCGATATCGATGATGGAAAGTTGGCGCTGGCGAATAAGCTGGGTGCGGATGCCGTGGTCAATGCCAAGAGCGGTGATCCTGCGGCGGCGGTGAAAAAAGTGACCGACGGGGGCGCCCATGGTGTTCTCATCACGGCGCCTTCCCTAAGCGCTTTCAAACAAGGAGTTGGTATGACGCGAAAGCATGGCATTTGCGTCCTGGTCGGCATACCGCCCGGTGACTTTCCCGTGCCCCTGTTCGATGTCGTTGCCGACTGCATCAGTATTCGCGGCTCGTTCGTCGGTAACCGCGAGGACTTGGCGGAGGCATTGAGTTTTGCCGCCGAGCGTAAGGTTAAAGCCGATATCGAACTACAACCCTTGACGGCGATCAACGAAGTATTCAAACGGCTCGAGCACGGCGACGTTCCTGCCCGAGTAGTGCTGCAATTTCCATGAATCGCGCCACTGCTCTGTGTGCTCGACGAATTGAAGGACACTCCGCTTCCGCGAATCTGCTGCATTTAAGACTGCACTACGGATATGGCTCGTGGCTTCTCACGAAATTCATTGTGGGGAGGTTTTCGTGGGCGTAATCGAAGAATTCATTCATGGCCCGTCGAGCGGAGAATCAGCGTGACCGTACACCTTCACCATAAGCTCTCAGTTCTTCATGAGAGTTTGCTTCACGGCAGGTTACCCAGAAATCCGCCCTGGACCGATGTCATCGAGCTCATTGAACACCTGGGCCAGGTACAGCCTCATGGTGGTGAGGAATTCGCGTTCGTCATCGGCACTCATCGAGAAATTTTCAAGAAGCCGCATAATTCAGAGTTCCCGATCGACGAAGTGTCTCGCCTCAGATGGTTTCTCAAGGGGGCTGCGTCCGAATCGCCGGTCGCCGGAGTTGCGCAATCCGGCCGAATGGTCGTCGTCATCGATCATCACGCAGCACACATCTTCCGCCATCTCGACGGCAGCACACCGCAGGATGAAGTCAAAATAGAACCGTATGATCCCCACCACTTCCATCACCATCTGGTTCACCGTAAGGACGCTCATTACCGCGGAGATCGCGTTCCCGAGGAGGCTTCTTTCTACGAGGAGGTGGCCACGACACTGGTGCCGGCGACGCAGATCGTCCTGATCGGGAGCGGGACCGGAAAGAGCAGCGCGGTCGAGGCTCTCGTGGAGTACCTCAAAAAGCATCGTTCCGACATTTCCCGACGAGTGACCGCCACCGAGATCGTCGATCTTTCCGCGCTGACAGTGCCCGGGATCGAAGCGATCGCGAAGCGGCACATGAATTCTGTCGACTAGAAGCTACGATTGACCGCTGATAATCGCGCTGCGGAGTTGGATGCATGCCAGCCACACGGGCCTTCGCCTCATTGTTAGTGCTCCGCGGCGGCGCTTGGGATACGTGGAGAATAAGCGCCGGTTCTGGGTAGCGACTCGAGAGTTTGCAGGCAAGCAACACCTATTGCCCTGAACTCTGCACTAATACGCTCTTCTCTTGCGAGTGATCGCCAGTATCCTTCGGCGAGCGTGCGCGCCCGGCCCCACACATTCAAGGTGTCGCTGGTGGGATCCGTCGGCGCGTAAATTCGTGCGACGAGCTGATCATGCGTCGGCGCAAACAGCATCGGCAACATATCGTACACGGGTGTCAGCCGGAAGCGACCATCGTAGCTATCGTAGAACGCTAGATTTCCAAAGTGCTTGTCGGTGTTGGCTATCAAGTCCGCGAAGCTCGATATCAGTCGGATGTCATCCAACGTCTGCGTATCGATGCGCCGCTCCTGATGCAACCGCTGCGCCGATGCAATCCAGGTGTCCAGCGATCCATAAAAACCCGTGTCGATGGCCAGCAGCGAAGTCACACCGACACGACCGGTAAGTCCCACCCGATCGAAGCGATCTACCTCGAGGTAGGTACGGTTTTCGAATTGAAAAATTCGCGACATCGCGCTGGCAATCCCTGCGGTACTCAACGTCTCGAGCGCGAGATGCTCGGCGATCAGAAGATCCGACCAACGCCGCCCAACCGCGGTGTCAACGGGAGGCGAGAACTTGACCAGCGCATGGCGTACTTCGCCTCGCTCGGCAAGCGTGACGGCAAACTTGGGATTTTCGCCTTGGGCGGATGACCCCGGCACTCCACCGTGCATGCTCTGATCCGCAAGTTCCGGGAAATACCTATCTCGTTGACCAGCTTCCCGAGGGACGAGTTGACGCTGCTGTACCAGGTAATCATCCAATGCTCGACGGCCCAGGATGAGATCACCTACCGCATCGCTTCCGTGGGTCGTGAGGTATCGCAGGTAGTGCTCATCGGTCCAGTCCTGAATTCGTGGTGGAGCATGCAGCAGTGGAAATCGTGGCGGAATCGCGCGGCCAAGGAAACCGCCTGGACGCTGATCTTGCAGCAGATAGGGGATCCCCTCGCTCAATGAGGCCACAGCGAAACCGGCGGCGGTGGCAGCCTTGGTTGCTTCGAGGTGAAACTCGTCAGCGACGAGGGCATAGAGCGTGCCGAGTTCGATGGGCTCGCCGTCGCGACCGACACGATATAAAGGCCAAGCGGATCCGATCGGTGATATGTCCCGGCGCAGCGCGTAGCGCGCACCTCTTCGGGCGCCGATTCGTACCACGCGCCGTTGGGTAATCAAGCTGCGTAGTGCGGTGCTCACCCAGGATTGTGATTTCCCGGTCGCGTGTTCCAGCGCGGCGGCGGAGGTGTTGCCGGATTTCAGGCGAACGATGAGCGAATCACTAGCGGGCGTGGAATGCACCATACGATGCGCAGTATAGCAATTAAAACTAAATAAATTGCTAAATAAAAACTAATTAAATTACTAATTTAAAATTAGTAAAATCATATAGATAATCATTAAATACGAGGTAAAAAAACTAATTATGAATCTCGTCAAAACAGGCGAGGACCCACGCTTCGCTGAGCTCAAACGGCGCGTTGGGCTGCTCTTGCTGAATGATCAGGTGATCTTCGCAGTGCCCATTGTGTGAACTCCGCCAGAGGCGATTCCACCATGGCGCCGGAGAATACAGGGAGCGGGCGGGCGCGCCCCTGCAACCTTAAGCAACTCAACGTGGACGCGCGGTTCGCTCATGCTCTGGATATTGGGCTCGCTATTCTTCCTCTATTGCGCATGTCGAGAAATTCGCAACAGTCTCTGGCCTGCGCCCGGCTATGCCCTCCCCATTCCTGTTACCCCGTCGTATCTGGCGCTGGTCTTGGGTTTGGCAGTAATTTTTGCGTGGCCGCCGATTCACACGGGGTACTTTCAATGGTTCCTGTCGGCGAAGGCCACTGAACTTGCCGAACATCGGGCGAAAGTCCATTGCAACACGCTCTTCGATACCATGCTGGACCCCGAGATGCTGGCGGCCGGTCACGCCAGTCCGGTGACGGGAAAAATCATTTTGCAGAAGCCCTGGTGCGAAGTATTGATGGATTACCTCAGCCATCCGCAACGCGCGAGCGAAAAGGAACTGTGGAGTCTGGGTATGTTTACCCATGAGAGCATGCACGTCCGAGGGGAAATGGACGAAGCCAAGACCGAGTGTCAGGCGGTACAGCGCAACTACCGTGCCGCCAAGTTGCTGGGTGTGCCCGATGCAATAGCCAGGCAAAACGCACTGGACTATTACAACAACGGCTACCAGGAGCGGGGGCGAATCGGCGGCATGCAGTCCGCCTATTACTCGGGAGAGTGTTCGCCGGGGAAAGCGATGGACGAGCACTTACCCGATTCGACGTGGGCTACCGATTGACTGTTGACCGATCGCTGCTGTCGTGCCAACCATAGCGCGTTCGATCGTGGTGTTCGCTAATGGCAATGCGGAGTCAGCCGAGGGGTAGACCGTGCGATCGTCCCAGCATGTACCAATCATGGCGACGTGCAGGCTCTGCGGTCTGTCCATCTTGTTTTCATGGACTCTGTAGCGCAAAGTGAAAGTGAAAGGGAAGCAAAGCGAGGGCGGTACATGACCACTGATCCACTGGAAACATCTCATCCCCTCGAGTCCGAGACTCGCTACCGGTCCGGTGCCATCGCATTTCATTGGGCCATGTTCGTACTCGTCGTCATTGTGGGTATCTTAGGCCTATTGCACGATACCTGGCCGAAGAGCACCCAGACCTTTTGGATCAACGTTCATGCGTTGATTGGAATAATGTTGTGGCTGGTGCTTCTGGCACGCTTAGGCTACCGTCTTAAGCATTCGCCGCCGACCTTGCCGCCAAGTCTTGGCGCCGTCGCGCGCCGCTTTTCCAGTCCGGTGCACTGGGCGCTTTATGGGCTGCTCTTCGTGATACCCATCATCGGTTTCGTAACTTTCGTTTATCACGGCCGAATACTTCATCTTGGCGTGGTGGATCTTGACCTTGGAATCGAAAAGAACCGAGCGATATTTGAGCCCACAGAGGATATACACGGTTATTTGGCGTACGTCCTCTTCGCGCTCGCCGGCCTGCACGCACTGGCCGCGCTGTGGCACCATTTCATCGTGCATGATGGCGTCCTCGTAAGAATGTGGCCGAGCCGAATTCGCCGGCGCTCCGTGGTTCGGGGACGACGATGAATTGGGCCACCTGTTTTAGCGAGACATCGACTCGACTGCATTCGGGGGTCGCGGCACAATAGATCGAGTACGTCACCCTTGATGAACTGATAGAGCCTATGCGATGACCGCAAGCCCCGATTGAAGAATCCATTGCCTCCTAACCCCAGCCGTTGGTCCTCGAACCTCCTTTTCTTGATCATTGCGATCGGCACTGAAGCCGGAATTGCCAATGTCTGGAAATTCAGCTATCTGGCGGGAGCCAACGGCGGCGGTTTATTCGTCGCTCTGTACTTCATCGCCCTGATCGTCATTGCCGTGCCGGCCTTGATGGCCGAAATGCTCATCGGTCGCCACGGCGGCAAGAGCGCGATCGGCAGTATGAACACCCTCGTGTCGCGCGACGGCATAGCGCCGTTCTGGAAGATATTCGGGGTGATGGCCACGGTCGCCGTGTTCCTGATCTTGAGCTACTACTGCGTCATCTGCGGCTGGATGCTCGATTATTTCGTGTTCGGCCTGCGTGGCGGGTTCAAAGGCATCGACGCGGCCGGTGCTGCGGCAGCCTATGGCGGCATGTTGGCCGATCCCGTCACCATGCTCGCCTATTCCGGCGCAATCATTGGCATCACCTCGGTCGTGGTCGGCCAAGGGGTCAACAAGGGTATCGAGCGGGTATCGGGCGTACTCACCCCGGTACGCTTTGCCATATTGATCTGCCTGTTGATCTACTCGGTCGGATTCGCCGACATCCGCGCCGCGTTTCGCTTTCTGTTCATCGTCGATTGGTCGCATCTCACCCCTGGCGTAGTAGTAACCGCCATGGGTCAGGCCTTTTTCTCCCTAGGCATAGGGGTAGGCGTCATGCTCACCATGGGCGCCTATATGAAACCCGAGTATTCGATTCCCCGCGCGGTCTTCACGGTCGCCATTGCGCAAGGCTTGGTCGCGCTGATTGCCGGCCTCTCGATCTTTCCGCTGGTGTTCACTTATGGACTTGCCCCGACCCAGGGGCCGGGCCTCATCTTTGTGACCCTCCCCGTGGCGTTCGGCAAGATGCCGTACGGACAGTGGTTCGGCACCGGCTTGTTTCTCACTCTGTCGTTCGCGGCCATCACGGCCACCACCGTCATTCTCGAAACCATCGTCTCAGTGCTGCAGGACTATTCGCGCTGGGCGCGCCGGACGCTGACCTACGCCGTCGCGGCATTGATCTGGCTTGCGGGCATCGTCACCGTGCTGTCCTTCAACCGGTGGCGGGCGGTCTATCCGCTGCGCTTCCTCGGGATTTCCTCGACTAAGACGCCCTTCGACCTGCTCGACTACCTGACGTCCAATCTCATGATGCCCGCCGGCGGTCTCATGGTGGCGCTGATCGCGGGATGGGCCCTTTCCAGGGAAACTACCCGCAGGGAGTTGGGTATGGATGGGCCGGCTTATTCCCTGTGGCGCGGCCTGGTCCGGTATGTAGTGCCTCTCGCCATAGTCATCATCTTTCTATCGGTACGCTAGAGACCGGGAAGCGCCCCGCGCCACCCGCAGTTCGTTGCGTTTAAAGCAACGACGCGGCCTAATGATGTCATTGCAAGAACGCTCTGCTGGCCGGAATATCGATCGCATTGATGAGTTTACCGGTTGCGGCACGCGAGCTTTTCGTCGCGCCGCCCATTCGTGTCGGGGAATGTGCATGCAGATCCGTGGAAGCTTCTTGCGATGGGTATTGACCTGCAGCGTGGCAGTCTTTTCCTGCGCCGTGATATCCGGCCTCTCCGTACGCGCCCAAGCGGGCCAGCCGGCCGCCGCGAGCGACAAACCCGATCCACTGGTCGCCATGTTTGTTTGGTGGAATGCTGCCTATCGGCAGAAGGACGGATTCACCGCGGAGTCCTTCGGCCGCTATTTCACCCCCGACGCCGTCATGCGCATCAACGGTAAGGATCGTTGCAAGGGCCTCGAGGACCTCGCGCAGCATTTTCGGGACATCCAGGCCCGTACCGAGATGGTGGCCATCGACCTGCCGTTCATCGACGAGTTCACCTCGCCGAGCGGTGACCGTATTTTTACGCACCACTTTGTCAGAGCCCGGGAAAACGGCGAGGACAGTAGGGAGCGAGTCATGGGCTATGCCACCATTCGCGGCGGCAAAATCGCCCTGCTCAATTTCGTCAGTATCCCCGATCCGGTGCCCGCGACGGTCGAGGGAAAAAAATGAACCGGGTTTGATTGTTTAGGGGAGTGGCGTATCGGTCGCGCAGCCCGTAGCGGGCGCAGGCCCATCGATAAATCGAATTAAGGGAGATGATGATGAACCGTGCAGACAGTGCGCGCCTGCGGGATAGGCTCAGGTTGATTCTTTGTGGTACCACGACACTCGTGGCAGCGAGCTTCGCGGCCGGCGTGATTGCCGATGATGTCGCGGATAACGCGCTCGAGGAAATCACCGTCACCGCACAGCGCCGCGAGGAAAACGTGCGCGACGTGCCGATCAGTATGACGGTATTCAGCGCCGCGGAAATCGAGCAGCAAAACTTCCAGGGTGTGGACAGCTACTTCGCCCAGACGCCCAACGTCAGCTTCACCTCCGAGGGCACGCGTGACCGCAAGGAATTGGCGTTTCGCGGCATCAGCGATCAACTTTCGCCGGACAACAACATTCGTGAGGGAAGCTTCGGCTTCTACGTCGACGAATTCAACGTGGCTCAAGGGACGTCCAACCCGGAGATCGTCGACATCGACCGCATCGAGGTGTTACTCGGACCGCAGGGCACCTACTTCGGCCGCAACTCGGTGGGCGGCGCGATCAACATCACGACCAAACAGCCGACCAACGATTTCTTCGCGGAAGCGAGTGCTCAATATTCGAGCTTCAATACGGTCGACACCCATGCGATTCTGAATCTTCCCATCATCGATAATTTACTGGCGGTGCGCATCGTCGGTCGCGAGGAAACCAGCGACGGCAATATCAAGAACATCAACCTCATCGGTGGCGGCAATAACAGCAAGTACACCTACGGTAAGATCATCGTCCGACTCACGCCGAACGACAGACTCACCATCGACACCACCGGGGTGGCCACCACCGAGACAGTCGGTATGCGCAACGGCGTGCCCTCCGGCGTCCTCGGCGACTTCTCGGCGAGCGCGCTGTACGGCGGCCCCCCCTACAATGGAGCGGCCATCCCGGACGGCACGGGCTTCTACCCCAACAATGTGAATAGGGTGAACTTCAATCGGCCGCAGGACGATGGCACGCACTTCAACTACGTGTCGAATCGCATCAAGTACGACTCGGATGCGTTCACGGTGACCAACGTCGTCGGCTATCTGTATTCCAACGAGTTCGAAGGCGGCGACATCGACGGCTCCAGCCTGGATCTTTTCTACGAACAGGAATCCATCAAGCGCAGTTCCGTCAGCGAAGAGCTGCGGTTCCAATCCGTGCCCGGAAATCATGTCATCGATTGGTCCGCCGGCCTGTACTACGGTCACGATTACGGGCACGTCAATCAGTACACCTTCGCGGGTTCCGATGGCGCTGCCTTGTTCGGTGTGCCCGACAATTATGAGTTGACGTCGTCGCTGGGCGATTCCAGCGACACCAGCGTGGCCGGCTTCGGCGAAGGCGTATGGCATGTCAATCACGATCTCTCGTTGACGGTCGGTGCCCGTTATACGCACGAGACCGTGGGCAACGACGGCTACAACACCTCGGGCGATCTGGAATTGAACTACGTCAACGGCAGCGCCTCGTTCAACAATTTCTCGCCGCGCGTGACGGCGCTGTATTCGGTGACCGACGCCACGAATCTGTATGCGACGATATCGCGCGGCTTCAAGGCGGGCGGGGTCGAGGCTCAGGCGATCGCCGCCGGCGGCAATCAGGTCTACAAGCCCGAGACGCTGACCAACTATGAGTTCGGCGTCAAGAGCGAGTCCGCGGACAAGCGGCTGCGCTTCAATGCGGATGTGTTCTACATGGATTGGAAGAACATCCAGGCCGACTACTCCATCGGCGAGACCACCGGCGGCGGCGTCTCGTTCATCACGGGCATCGCCAACGCCGCGTCGGCGCGCAGCTATGGCCTCGAGTGGGCAGCCACGGCCTTGGTGGCCACCGGTCTGACCGTGGACGCCGGCGCCGGTTACGACCGCGCGTACTATGTCAGCTATCCGGATGCCGAGACGGGCGTGGGCACTCAGGCAAGTTTGAGCGGAGCGACGCTGCCCAACTCGCCCAAGTGGACCATGCACGCCGACAGTCAGTACTCGCATAAGCTGGGCGACGACGGCTCCGGATTCTTACGAGTCGAATGGACCTACAAGGGCGGCATCGTCCCCGATCAGAACTCGGAGTTCCATACCGGCTTCCCGTGGGACGTTCCCTCCTACAATCTCTGGAACTTGCGGGCCGGGTACACGCACGATAACTGGACGGTGACCGCCTTCGATGAAAACGCGCTCAATCGAAAGTACTACACGAACGCCTATGAGAAGGCCTTCGTGACCGGCATGTTCCTGGAGCCCGGCTATCGCAATATCGGAGTCAGGGTCACGGTACGGACCAAGTAGGCGCATGCGCTTCGCCGGCTTGGCAGTACGGACCCACCACGTTCTGCGAGCCGGCGTTCTCGTGCTCGCGCTTTGCGGAGCGGCACCGGCGGCGGACACGGAATCGCAGCGCTTCGCCGCGTTCCTGGACGTCGTGTATCGACAAATGCTGGCCGCACACCCGCAGCTTGCCACCGAGTTTGGTGGCGCGACGGCGGAGGACCGCTGGGACGATCTATCCGACGGCGCTCTGGCGGCGGATGCGGCGCGGGTGCGGCGCAATATCGCCACGGCCAAGAGCCGGTTCGACTACGCCAAGCTCGATGCCGCCACCCAGCTACAGTACCGCGTGTTCCTCGACGAGCAACAATTGCTGCTCGATCGCTATCGCTGGCGTAATCATTTCTACGCCCTGAATCAAATCGTCGGCTTGCACATCGATGTGCCGGAAATGCTGACCAATGAGCAGGCACTGCAAACCGAGCAAGATGCCGAGGCCTACATCCGCCGCATACGTGCCGTACGGCCCACGTTCCGGCAGCTCGTGCGCCACATGCAAGCGCAGGCGAATCGGGGTATCTACCTCCCCAAAACGGTCTATCCCTTGTTGATCGACCAGGCCCGCAACACCATCGCCGGTGCGCCATACGGCGAGGGACCGGATAGCCCGATATTCGCCGACTTCAAACGTCGGATCGATCTCATCGCCATGCCGGCGGAACACAAGACTCGTTTGATCGACGCCGCAAGCGCCGCGCTGATGCACGATCTTAAGCCCGCCTACACGGAACTCATCCGTCTGCTCGAGGATCAGACGCAGCATTCGACGATCGACGGCGGCGCGTGGCAGTTACCCGACGGCGATGCGTTCTACGCGTTTCTCGTGCGCCAGTTCACCACCACCGACATGACCCCGGCGCAGGTCTACGATATGGGGTTGACCGAGGTGGCGCGCAGCCACGCCGAGATCACGGCTCTGATGACCAAGATCGGCTTCAACGGGTCACTTCGCGACTTCATGAAAAAGATCAAGACCGACCCGCGTAACTATGAGAGCGACGACGATGCCGGGCGCGCCGCCTACCTCGCGCGGGCGCGCGGCATCGTGGCGGCCATGCAAGCCAAGGTGACGGAGGTATTCCCGCGGCCTGCGCCCTTGCCGCTGCGAATCGTGCGGACCGAGAGCTACAAGGAGGCGTCCTCGCCACCGGGTTTCTATGAATCCGGTACCGCGGACGGAAGCCGTCCCGGCACCGTGTACTTGAACTTGTCGAACATGCATGTCATGCCTCTGGATGAGCTGGAAGATCTGCTCTATCACGAAGGCATTCCAGGTCATCACATGCAGATCTCGACCATCCTGGTCGACAAATCCATTCCGCAAATGCACAAGGTGAACGAATGGTGGCAGGACAGCGCCTTCGTCGAGGGATGGGGCTTGTACGCCGAGAGGCTGGGCAAAGAGATGGGGTTCTATGAGGACCCCTATTCGGAGTTTGGTCTGCTGGCGGGCGAGTTGTGGCGCGCCACCCGCCTGGTCGTCGACAGCGGCTTGCACTACAAACATTGGACGCGGGCCCAGGCGATCCAATATTTGAACGACAATACGCCAAGCCCTGAGGAGACCAATGAGCGTGCGGTCGACCGCTACCTTGCCGTTCCGGGCCAGGCCACTTCGTTCATGGTGGGCATGCGAAAATTCGTCGCGGAGCGCGAGCGGGCCAGAGCCGCCCTCGGGGCCCGCTTCGACCTACGCGAGTACCACCAACTGGCCCTGAGCAGCGGCTACATACCCCTATGGGCACTCGATGAAAAGGTCGGCGAGTGGATCTCGGCTCCGCGCGCGCAATAGGCCATACTGAGCCCGCTGCACCCGCAGTGACGAGAGGGGTGGTTTCGGTGCGGGATTTGAACCTCCGCTATCTCTACGAAGCGGCTAAATTGGGGTCCATGCGTGCCGCCGCCGACAATCTGGGCGTGGCGGCCTCGTCCGTCAGCCGGCAGATCGCGCAGCTCGAATCTGAGATGGGGATCAACCTGATCGAACACGGTCGTCGCACTATTCAGCTGACCGAGTCGGGGCGGGTGTTGATCGAGCATTACTCCGAACAGCTGCTGCTCAACGAGACGTTGGACGCCAAGTTGGCCGACATCAAGGGCCTGCGGACCGGGCGCATCGACCTCGCCATTGGCGAAGGGTTCATGGGTCAGCCACTGGCGAATGTCTTCATTCGCTTCAATGCCAAGCATCCGGGCCTGTTCATCAACGCCCGCATGTCGCCCTCGTCCAACGAGGTGACCCGTCTGGTTGCCGAAGATGATGCCCACTTGGGACTCGTATTCCAGGCCACCGAGGATCCCCGTATCCGGGTGTTGGCGTCGGTCAGTCAGCCCTTGTGCGCCATCATGCGCAGGGATCACGCGCTCGCGAGGAAAAGGCTGCTCAAGTTGGCCGACTTGAAGCCCTTCCGGCTGTGCCTGCTCGACGCCTCGTTCAGGACGCGGCAGTTGTTGCAAACCGCCGAATCGAACGAGCGGGTTTCCTTGCAGCCGAGCTTGACCGCGAACTCCATCACCCTGTTGAAAAACCTGCTGGCATCCGGGGAATTCATCACGCTGCTGCCGCTGCTCGCGGTCAGCAAAGAGGTGGAGAGCCGCGAGTTCGCTGCGGTTCCCATCGACAGCGCCACATTGAACGAGGCCGGCGTTCAGTTGATATGCCGCCTGGGTAGACGGTTACCGCCGGCGCCGGCACGCATGCTCGGGGCCTTGACGACCTTTCTCGAAGCCTGCGGCGGCAAGATCGAGCGCGCCGAGATCCCTGCCGAACCATAGATTGCGGGAAACGCAAAGCAATACGACATGGATGTTATTGATCGCAGGAGGTCTGCTGACGCAGGATCAAAATCAAGATGACTATCACTGACAACAAGGACGTCGGCGCGGAAAGCGCGGCCTCTCTCTTCTTCGAGCTCTATGACTTACGGGTTGAAGTCATCGCACCTCCCGGCGCGAAGCTTTATTGCGGAGCCAAGCCGGGCGACTGGTTCGAATTACGCGGCGAGATGCTGTACCTGCCGCCCGGCCAGGGCTTCTCGATCTATTCGCTCGCTGCCTTGATGCTGTTGTTGCCGGCCAAGCAGCGAATACTCGATCCCAATGACTGGATGGATTCTGACGCGGAAGTCGCCTGCCCGGATCCTAATTGCCCTTCCCGGTTCAGGATTACGCGCTTGGGTAAGCGCCGCTTCGAGCGTGCCGCCGTGACGGCCACTCCAGCGCCTGCCGCGCGGAAGTAGCCCGCAACCATGCGCAGGCAGATCGCGAACGGATACGACATTTCGCGCGTCATCAAGGGCGGCTGGCACCTCGCGGGGGATCACGGGGCCATCGAACCGGAACAGGCCATTCGGGATATGGCCGCTTTCGTGGAGGGCGGCATCACCACCTTCGATTGCGCCGATATCTACACCGGCGTCGAGGCCCTGATCGGGGCATTTCGTGCGCGTTATCACAATCTTGCGCGCCTCGTTCAAGTGCACACCAAATTCATTCCCGATCTCGAGGTACTCGCACAGGTCGACGCGGACTATGTCGAGCGATCCATCGACCGCTCGCTGCGTCGTTTGGGGCTGGAGCGCCTCGACCTGGTGCAATTCCACTGGTGGGACTATGCAGTGCCAGGCTACGTGGAGGCCGCGTTGCAGTTGGCTCGCCTGAGGGAAAAAGGCAAGATCGCGAACATCGGCGTCACCAATTTCGACGTGCCGCGTCTCACCGAGATTCTCGATGCGGGCGTGCCCGTCGTCACCCTGCAAGCGCAGTACTCGTTGCTCGATGCACGCCCCGAGAACGGCATGATCGACTTATGCCGCGAGCGGCACATCGAACTGCTGTGTTACGGCACCGTCGCCGGGGGCTTCTTATCGGAGCGCTGGTTGGGACGAGCCGAGCCCGGCGGCGACCTGACCAATCGTTCGCTGATCAAGTACCAGTTGATCATCGAGGACTTCGGCGGCTGGGCGTTGTTTCAAGAACTGCTGCGCACGCTGGCGCGGGTGGCGACCCGGCATGACTGCGACATTGCCACGGTGGCCTCGCATGTGGTGTTGGGATGGGAGCGGGTGGCCGCCGTCATCGTCGGTGCGACCAATGTCGGTCACTTGGCACAAAATCGGCGCATCGGTGGATTGCAACTCGATACGGACGACCTGGCCGCGATAGGCGCGGTCCTCGAGCGCCGTCACGGCCCGACCGGCGACGTCTATTCCCTGGAACGAGATCGCAAAGGCCGTCACGGCCGCATCATGAAATACAACCTGCACCAGAAAGAGAACCATGACACTCCGTAACCTCGCTGATCGGCATCGCCTGATCCCCGCTGCCTGTGCCGTCCTCGCTCTCGCCACGGGCGCAGCGTGGGGCGCTTCCACCGCCTCCGTGACCGCTCTGGTCGGTGGCACCCTCGTTGCGGTCGACACCGGACAGGAAATGAGCAACGCCACCGTCGTCATCGACGGCGAGCGTATCGTGTCGGTGGGGCCGGCCGCATCGACTCCAATCCCTCCGGGGGCAAGAGTCGTTCAGATGAAGGGCAAGTGGCTCGTTCCTGGGCTCATGAACATGCACGTGCATCTTGGCCTGAAGCTGCCGGGAGCGGCAGGTGATTCCTTGGCATTGGAAACCGACACGGAGGAGGTGCTGCGCATGGCGGGCAATGCGCGGCTGTCGCTATTGTCGGGAGTCACGACGCTGCGCTTGGTCGGTGAGGATCACGGTACGGATTTCGCGCTGCGTCGAGCCATCGACAGCGGGGAGGTGGTTGGACCCCGCATCAAGACGGCCGGCGAGGTCATCGTGCCCACCGGGGGGCATGGCTCACTCGAGGGCGACGGACCGTATGGTTTCGCACACCTCGTTCGCGAACAGATCAAGAGTGGTGCGGATTGGATCAAGATCGCCATTTCGGGCGGCATCTCCGACTCCCACGGCAGCATTTCGGCGGCGCCCATGACCGACGAGGAAATGTCCACGTTGATCGAAGTGGCGCACCGCAACGGCATCAAGGTCACCGCCCATAACGGGTCGAACGAGGCCGCGCGACAGGCACTGAAATTCGGGATCGATGGGTTCGAGCATGGCTACCATCTGAATAAGGAAATCCTGGCGGACATGAAGGCCAAAGGCGTATGGCTGGTACCGACCATCGTCGTCACTCAGCCCGGCGCGCTGGAGTTTTATCACAAGATCGGCTCGCCACCCTGGTACTTGGAGCGGGTCAAGATCACCGGAGCCGATCACTGGGCCATGCTACAAAACGCCATCCATATGGGTGTCAAGATCGCCCTCGGCACGGATCAGTTCCCATTCGAACCTAACGACGGCACCACGGCCACCATCGCGGAGGCCGAGCTCTACGTCAAAGCCGGCATGACGCCGCTACAGGCGTTGCAAGCGGCGACGACTCAATCTGCCAAGATGCTCGACATGGACGCCGACGTCGGTACCATCACGGTGGGTAAATTCGCCGACATCGATGCGGTCGATGCCGATCCGCTCCAGGACATTCACGCGCTGCGCACCATCGGATTCGTGATGAAGGGCGGTGTCGTGGTGCGCGATGACGCCCACGACTTCATCGCGCGCTGAGCGCAGCACATTCAGAGCGCGCTGCGTGCCAAAATTCTCACGAGGCGCTCCACGCCATCGTGAGTGGTCAAGTTGCCCGGCGAAAGGCGCAGCGTGGAGCCGCGGCAATCGGCGTAAATACCCGCCGCGCGGAGGTCGGTCAGGACGGCCGCGGACCGGCCCGCCGGCAACCGAAGCATGGTGCTGCCGCCGCGTCGCGCGTCATCCACGGGGCTCACCGGCGCCAAGCCCAGTTCGGCGGCTGCAGCGAGAATGAGAGCCGACAACTCACGATTATGGGCCAGCAGCGCGCCCGCATCCTGCGTCGCATGCCAGCGCAGCGCGGGGAGCGTGCCGACACAGGCGAGAACCGCCGGGGTGCCCGAGTCGAAGCGTCGTGCATCGGGTGCGTAGCGAAACGCATCGAGATTCCACGAGAAAATGTCGGCCTGACTGAACCAGCCGCGCAGTTCGGGTGCACATTCCTCGAGTAGCGGTGCGCGAACGTGCAGAATGCCGGCGCCCGGCGTGCCGCCCAGCCATTTGAGCGAGGTGGAGACGACGAAGTCCACGTCCGCGGCCTTCACGTCGAATGGAAACAATCCGATGCTCTGGGTGATATCGACGCCGATCAGTGAACCCATACGGCGCCCATGCTGCACCAACGCGGCCAGATCGCAGCGATAGGAGGCGGTCGAGGTGACGCTGGTCAGCAGCGCGACACTGACCTCCGGCGTCCAGTGCGCGACCAGATCCTCTTCGCGCACCCAGCTCTCCCCGGGCCGCAGCGGCACGGTGAGCAGTTCGAAGCCATGCCGTCGTGCCATTCCGGCGAGAACGAAGTGCAGGCTGGGAAAGCAATCGCCCGCCACGAGAATCCGACGATCCGCCCGGTACCGCTGCGGCAGGGCGTTGATCACCGTGTACAGCGCCGAGGTCACGCTTTCGGTCTGCGTCAGTGTTCCGGCATCCGCGTTGATGAGCGCGCACCACGCGTCGATGAATTGACCCCGTGCGCCGAGCGCCATCGTCCATTGCGAATCGTAGGGCGTGCCCCAGCCTGCGGAGAAATCCGCCAAGGCTCGGCCGATGAGCTTACCCTTATCGGGAAACATGCCGATCGAGTGATACAGAAAATATCCCGATCCGTCTGTCGACCCATCAGTCAGTGGCGCGGTGGTCATTGCGCCGACCGTGGTCATTTCCCCACCCATTACACGCCACCTTCGGTCGCGGACCGCAACTTGCCTTTGAGATACGCGATATCGGCGTGGCGGGTGGGGATGTCGGGGCGCGGCGCGGCGGTACGGGAATCGCGTAACACTTCGAGAGCGCGCATCAGCACTGGCAACGGCGGACCGCTGGCGGTGATGCCACTGAGATGCTCCGGCGCGAGTGTGGCCGCGGGGACCTCGATGAAGCGCTTGACCAAAAGGTCGTGGTGTTGTGCCGCCGTTTGCCCGAACAAATCGCATACCTCGAGAAAGGCGGCGACGTTGCGTTGAAACCAGTCCGTATGTGAACTAGCGTCGATCACGTCCAGGAATTCGTCGAGCAGGCTGCGGTACGTCATGCAGGTACGGAGCCGCGCCTGATCCTCCGGCAGCATGAACGACATCTTATCGACCAGCAATTGCGCATAGTAGGGGTCGCTCGCCCGGCACAGCCCGAGCAGCAAGTCCAGTTCGTTGATGCCCGAAAAGTCGCCGGCGTTGGCGCCGCGGTATTCCTGCCGACCCACGCGATAGGGTTTGTAGTACGGCCGCACGCAGTAGAAAAATCGCTCGATGTTCAACGAGTCGAACAACCGCTGATTGAATCGCAGCGTCTCGCGCAGGGCCTGCTTGGCGACACCGAAGAGGAAGTCCGCAACGGGGCTCGAGACGCCCAGCGGAACGATCCGGCGCATCGCATCGGCCGCCGTCTGCAGTGCGAGAATGCCGCGAGTATTCTCATCGATGAACAAGAACTCATCGGGCAGAGAAGTGAAGCTCTTGCGGATGCCACCAACCGCGGTGTTGTGAGTCGCAAGGTGTCCGGTCGAAAAGCGCGGCGCCATCCCTAACGATGAGCCGACATGCAGTGCCAACGCCGAGGCCTCGGCGAATGGCGAGCGCTGCTCGCGGGCCGGGTTGGTCAACTCGTGGCGGCGCAGAGCTCCCATATACATTCCCACGCTGCCGAGTACGCCGAATGCGCTCTCGAAACCATCGCCCGTGTTGCCCTCCTTCAGCAGCTCGACCACATGAGCGTGCCCCGCATCGCGCAATTCAGCCTTGATGGCATCGCCGACGCCCTCCACCTGCGCCCGGTCCTCGCCCTCAAAGTAGAGATTCTCCAGAGCCGTGTTCATCTCGACGAAGGAGGTGCGTATCCAATGGTCGAATGAGGCAGCATGGTGGGTCATGCGCCATTCTAATGCCGATGGCTGTTGCGCTTCATGTCCGGAGAGTTGCGGACGGCGTCATGGGTGCGTGACCTTACACACCCACGCATTTCAGCTGCCATGGGAACTCGGTACGTCGATCCTATCCCTATCGCAATCCCCCCCTTTGTGGGGGTCGTTCTGCACGGGCAAGTCGAAAAAAGTCCGCTACGATTCGCACCTTGTCGCACCACAGCAGAGATGATTCCAGTGAGTAAACCAACCCGGCGTCCGCGTCGTTTTTTCCTGTACGTATTGATCGGCCTTGGTATCGCGGGAGGACTCGCCGAGGCGGTGTCGCTGTCCGCGCACGGAGCCCAGGGTGCCCGGGCGCAACGGCTGAGCGCGGCGTTGATGGCGCAGAACCTGCCGAATTTCACTCTCGAACAGCAGGCGGCAATCGCGCGAAACCGGCAGGCCCTCCTGCATCCAGCGTGGAGCACGCTGTCGCCCGCGGAGAAATTCGAGCGCGTGGCGCATTTCGCGGAACAGCTGTTCGCGGCGACCCCCACGGCGACGCTGCCCACACCCGCGAGCTTTCTCGGCAACCTGACGGCGCTCGCTTTTGCGCACACGGGCGCGAACTCGTTCAGTCTGCGTCGCCAGAGCGATTGCTCCCTGAGCCTGCTGCAGGACTCCTATGCCTACGGCAGCACCGGCATGAGCGCGCTGACGCTCTCGGCAGCGACGTCGTCGACGCCGCATTATGAGCAGACGCTGCACGAAAATGCCGGCCTTGCAACGCCGGTCGACGCCTTCGCCGGTGGCTGCAGCGACGCCACGCCGGGCGCCGGTGCGCAACGCTGGGTCTCCCTGGGCAAGACGTCGGCCGGTCTGCCGAGCTTCGCCGGTGTCGGCTACTACCCGACCGGCGGCAACAATGCCCTGTGGTACGGCACCGAGAACCCCGTCGGGACGATGAGTGCAACCTTTCAAACCGACACCTCGCTGCCCGGGATCGGCGCCGTCGCCGCCGGCGACCTCAACGGCGACGGCTTCGTCGATGTCGTTGGCATCGACCAGTTGCATGGACAAATCGCAGTGTGGCTCGCCAATGCGGATGGGTCGCTGAAAACTCCGGTGCTGTACCCTCTGCCCGGAACGCTCACCGAGGGCGCCGTCGTGGCCGACGTCAACGGTGACGGTAAGGCGGATGTAGTCGCTGCAAGCCGCGACTCGAGCGGCAACGAACAACTGTCGCTGCTGACCGGCAACGGTGACGGCACCCTCAACGCCGCCCGGTCGAACGCGCTCGCGACGCCCACCGGCGGCACGACGACGGTTTATTTCGGGACCCTGATTGCCGCCGATCTGCGGCATACCGGCCATCTGGATCTGGTGGGGTCGAACGGCACGGTACTGCTGAACGACGGCGCGGGAAACTTTACCGCGGCCGCCGCTGCGGCCTTCCCGCCGCTGCAGGCCAGCTCGGGTTTCGGCCCCAATCTCACGACCGCCGATTTCAACAAGGACGGCATCGCGGATCTCGCGGTGGACACGGGCCCGCTGATTCGGGTCTTCCTCGGCAAGGGTGACGGCACTTTTACCGCCGGGGCCTCGTACGCCGCCACGGACAACGTGGGCTACCTCGGCGCGGCCGATCTGGATGGCGATGGCAATGTCGATCTCTGGTCGGGGCTGTCCGGTGGCGGGGTTTTCGGCGGTGACCAATATGGCACCGAACAGGCTAACGCGCTCATGGGCAACGGCGACGGCACCTTTCAAAGCGCGCCCTCGCTGCCCTTCGTGTACACGGGTACCAACGTGGCCGATCTGAACGGGGACGGCATCCGCGATGCGATCGGCGTCAACGCCGACCTGTCGCTGACGCCCTATCTCGGCAGCGCCACCGGCCGTTTCACGGCCGGCACGTCCGTCACCACCTCGCCGGTCACGGTGGGCGGCACGGCGATCACGCTCGGCAACGTAGGATCGCTGGCCATCGGCGACCTCAACGGCGATGGCGCCGCGGACGTGGTGTACACCGCCACCGACGTCAACGCGGCGAGTTACACCTTCGTGGTGTACGGCAACGGACACGGTGGCTTCGGTGCACCCAATGCCATACCCCAACCCAGCCTGGTGGGCAGCGGCGATACCGACAGCCTCGAGAAAATTTCGAACCTCAGACTCGCCGACGTCAACGGCGACGGCAAGCTCGACCTGGTTTACGCCTATTCGGATTTGGGCACCCCGTCGGGTACGTATTCGGTTGCGAATGCGGTGCAGCTTGGCAATGGCGACGGCACATTCAAGGCGCCCGCCGTGATTCCGTTCTACTCCGGCAACACGCAGATCTATTACTCCTCCGTGGTGGCATCGATCGCCGACGTCAACGGCGACGGCAAGCCGGATCTGGTGCTGCTGTCGCAGGCATCTACGACCAATGCCGTCGTCAATACCTATCCGGTACAGATCCAAGTCGCGCTGGGACATGGTGACGGCACGTTCGCAACGCCGGTCACGGTGGCCGGTCCCGACCTGATGGTGACGCAGTTCTACGGCACGCAATATGCGCCAATCGTGTTCGCGGACATGAACGGTGACGGCAAGCCCGACCTCGTGGCAACCGGCTCGAGCACCACCGGCTCGCCACAGGTCGCGGTGGCGCTGGGCAACGGCGACGGCACGTTCCAAACGCCGATCAAACAGACTTACAGCGGACAATTCCTGAACGGACAGGGGTTGGGCGTGGCCGACTTCAACGGCGACGGGAAGCTGGACGTCGTACTCACGAATCCGTACTCGGTCTTTGCCAGCGGTATTGCGTTGGGCAACGGCGATGGGTCGCTGCAATTTACCGGCGATTCCTCGGGCACCTACGTGAATTACAACTTCGCCCTGACCGTGGGCGGCCCCACGCTGATCTACGACATGAACGGCGACGGCAGACCGGATATCCTCGCCACCTCGACCCAACTGTTCGGCCAAGCCGCCCCCACACACGGCGGTTCGAGCGGTAGCGTCGCGCCGGATTTCGCGCTGACCGCCAGCAACGCCGCAGGCACCGTCAGCCCCGGCGCTGCTGCGACGACGACCCTGACTGTCGCACCCAGTGGCGGCTTCGCTCAGGCGGTGACGCTTTCCTGTAGCGGCCTACCGGCCACCGCCGGTTGCGCCTTCTCCCCGGCGTCGGTGACGCCGAGCGGTAGTCCCGTCACCTCGACGTTGACCATCAATACCACGGCCAGTGCGATGAACGAGGCGCCGGGCTCGATCGATCCGATGTTGCCGTCCGGCGCGCTGCTGGCGACCTATGGTGTTGCGCTCACCTCCCGGCGACGCGATCTGTGGCGGCTACCTCTGCGGCGCGTGCGCAGGGTCGCATCGCTCGCGGCGCTGCTGTCGCTGTGCGCATTGGTCGCCTGCAGCGACAGCCATCACGGTGCGCCAGCTGGTTTGCCGCCGTCCAACGGCGGGGGCACCTCGGGAACGGCTGCCGGAACCTACACGGTCAAGATAACCGCCACGGCGGGCGCGACGGTGCACAGCATCAACTACACGTTGACCGTGAGCTAAGGCGCCGCGGACGGCGCGGCATGAATTCCGAGGTGCCAGCCGGATTGCTGCCCGACGGCCTGCCGGGCATGCCGGACTGGGTGCTCCGTGCAGGCGCCGCGCTGCGCGCACCGGCGGATTTTCCGCCAGGTGCCGGTGCCGACGCGATCACCGCACGGATTCGTGCGGCGGTGGAATCGATGCGAGTAGAATTTCCCGGGCGTGAACTCTCCGCCGGGGGGATATGAAAATCCTAATCGTCGATGATCATGCCTTGTTTCGAGCTGGCCTGCGCATGTTGCTCGCGACCATCGGGCACGAGGTTGTGTGCTTCGAGGCGGCCACGATCGACGAGGCGACGGCGCTGATCGATCAGCACCGTGATCTACAATTATGCCTCGTCGATCTCGCACTCAAGGGAGAAAACGGGCTCGATGCCGTGCGCGGAATCAAGGACCTTGCGCCGCAGGTCGCGGTCGTGGTCGTGTCCGGTGTCGACGACTTCAGCACGATCCGCAGCTGTATCGATGCCGGTGCGATGAGTTTCATCCCCAAGAGCGTGCAACCGGAAGTGCTGACCCATGCTCTTCGATACGTGCTGGGTGGTGAGGTCTATCTGCCCGAACAGCTGATCGGCACCCCGGGCGATTTACCGCCGAAGCCCATGCTCACGCCGCGCCAGATGCAAGTGTTGGCCTGCTTGAGCCGCGGCTTGCCGACCAAGCTGATATCGCGCGAACTCGGTCTGTCCGAGCACACCGTCAAGGAGTACATCGCACTCGTTTTTCAGGCGCTCGGAGCGCGCAATCGCACGGAGGCGGTCATCAAAGCCAGTCAACTGCGACTACAGGAGCTGCCCGCGACGGTGCGCGGATGAGTCTCGCCGATGCCGAGGTGGAGCGCGCGACCGCATCCGCTCGAGAGCAACTGGTCGAACTGATCGGACTGCATGCGAGGGCGATGTTGCGCATGCCGTGGGTGCAGATGCTGCTGGTGCTGGGTATCGGTTTCCTGACGCTGGTCTTCGTGCGCTTGCCGGTATTCCTATTCTGGGCCGCGGCCTCGATCAGCATAGAACTGATCCGCGCGCGCTACGCCCGGGGGGTGTTGCGGCGCGGGTACGCAATCGATCCGCGCCGCGTGCACTTGGCGTTCGTCTCGCTCGCGGCGATTTCGGGTGGCGTCATCGGGGTGGGTGCCATGTTGTTCTTACCCGCTCTGCCCATCTACCAGCAAACGGTGCTCGGGGCCACGTTGCTCGTGATCCCGGCGGCCGGTGTCGCCGTCTCCCAGTCCTCCCGCTATATTCAAGCGGCCTATGCGCTTTGTCTCGCCTTGCCGGCGGGTGCCACCTGGGGCGCCCTACATCCCGGTCAGTCGCTCGGTGTGGTAGCGCTCACGCTACTCTTGTGCGCGGTCTTGATCCTGGCGGCGGCCGACGGCGACAAACTCCTGCTGCGTTCGGTGTCCATCCGTCACGAGCGCGATCGCTTGGTCCGCGATCTAGAGCAACGCAACGCCGAGGTCGGTGCCGCCATGGAACGTGCCGAACAATCGGCGCAAGCGCGTGCCCGCGTACTCGCCGCGGCCAGCCACGACCTGCGTCAGCCGCTGCATGCCTTGTCGGTTTACAGTGCGGTCCTTGCCGCCCGGCCCGCGCCGGAGACCCTCAAAGAAGTCAGCCAGAACGTCGACCAGATCGTGCGTGCGCTGGGTAACTTGCTCAATGGCCTGCTCGATCTGTCGCGCTTATCGGCGGGCTATTACGTACCCGAGCATCAAAACCTCGCCCTCGAGCGCTTGGCCGAGGAGGTATGCGCGGAATACGCCCAGCCGGCTGCACAAAAGGGTCTCCTGTTACGCTACGAGTTCGAGTCGGTCCGACTGCTCGGCGACCCGGTCGCGATCGGTCGCATACTGCGCAATCTGCTCGACAATGCCATCAAGTACACGCAAGTGGGGGAGGTGCGCGTCACGACCGCGCTCGAATGGTCGGACGAACGCGCCACTGCCGTGCTGCGCGTCAGCGATACGGGCAAGGGTATTCCCGCAGGCGAGCGGGGTCGGATCTTCGAAGAGTTCTACCAGCTCGACAATCCGGGCCGGGACCGGACCCGCGGTGTCGGCCTCGGCCTCGCGATCGTCCAGCGCCTTTGCGAGCTGATCGGCGCCAAGGTCGAGGTGCAATCCACCATGGGTAGAGGCACCTGCTTTTCCGTGCGCATGCCGGTCGAACTCGCGGAGCCGGCGCCCGACCTTCAACCGCGGACGGAAGCCTATGCGGCACTCAACGGTCGACGCGTCTACGTCGTCGACGACGAGCAGGACATCCTCAAGAGCACGCGAACCTTGCTCGAGATCTGGGGTGTCGCGGTCGCCACCGCGCAATCGCCCGAGGAGACCGACCATCTGTTCGCTCGCGCCGGAAGACCCGACCTCATGATCGTCGATCTCCGTCTTGGCAGCGAGGAGCACGGAGCGTCGCTCGCCGATCGATTGCAGCGGCTGCACGGACACTTTCCCGTGCTGATCACAACCGGCGAAACCTCCTCCGAGGCGCTGCTGCAGGCCAATCAGCGAAAGTTTACCCTACTGCAGAAGCCGATCGCACCGGAAGTCCTGCAACGTGCCATCGTTGCGTCGCTCGTATCGAGCTAGAGCGATTCGTGAGCTTACGCGGCTGCGCGGGACGTGCATTTCCGGAACCGCTAATGCGAGCTGTTCGACAACCTATGTCAGACCAGTTTCAAGTCGATCGGTGCTTTCTGTGCGAAGATTCGTGCGCTTTGATCGCCGTTCAAGCCCCACAGTGACTGGAACATCCCACCCAATACGGCTCGGTAGTCATTGAGCACGGGATAGTCGCGGTCTTGGAACAAGGCTTGGCGCGTCACGGCTTGCTGTTCGCCGGCAATCGTACCGCCGTTGATCGAACCGCCGAGTACCCAATAGACCGTGCCGTGACCGTGATCCGTGCCGCGATTGCCGTTCTCCCGAAAAGTACGGCCGAATTCCGAGAGTACGACGACCACGGTATTTTTCCATTCGGCGCCGAGCGTTTGGGAGAAGGTTTGCAAGCCGCGCCCGAGGCTGGCCAGATTCGTCGGCAGCGCGCCCTGCGCGGCACCCTCGCCGACGTGCGTATCCCAGCCGCCGACGTCGATGAAGCCGATGCGGTACTTGTCGCGCATGAGGATGCCCATGCGCTCCGCCTCGAGTTCGAAGCCCTTGGTGTTGATCGCGCCGCGATTCGCGGCTTTCATCTCGTCGGCCATTTCCTGTGCCACCTCGTGGCGCAACTCCAAGCCGTTGCTGACCATGGGTTCGAGGTGATGTCCCGAATACATGTCACTCAGGATGCGCGATTGGCGGTCGTCGAACGGTGCGTTGCCGACATTTTTGAGCGACAGATTCGGCACGGTCGCGCCGCCTTCGAAGGCGAGCGGCAAAGCGTCCGTAAAGGAGATCGATGCCGAGCCGTTCGTAGAGCCATTCAACACAGCCGAGAGCCGCCCGAGAAAGCCCGAGCGATAGTCGCGCCGACCGCTCAAGGGCTGACCGAGTTCGACGCTGTCCTGGGTTTCGAAATGGCTTCTCGATAGGTCTTCGGTACCGACGAACGGGATGAACGCCACCTCGCGCTGCAGATACATTGCGCCAATCGTATCGCGCACGGCGGGTGCGAGCGCCCAATCGGCGTTCAACGCGAGAGCGCTGGTGTTCGAGCCGGGCTCGGGTTTCGGGATCGCGATGTGGGGTCGCGCTTCGTAGTAATAAGGGCTCGAATACGGAATTAATAGATTGGTCGAGTCATAGCCGCCGCGCAGGAATACCAGCAGAAAGCGCGGTCCGCTGACCGGCGACGCGTAGAGCCGCAGGCTGCTGCTTAAACCCACGAGCGCGGCGCCACCGTACTGGAGCAATTGACGACGGTTCATGCGGTCTAGCGAACGATTATTCATAGCTGAAATCCGGCGACGACAACAAGAAGGTGTTCCATTCCTGTGGAGAATTGGCGCGATTCAAGGCTTCGCGGGTCTTGGCCAGCAGGAAGGGTTCGACCGCTTCGAAGTAGAGCCGGTTCGACAGCTGCGGGAAGCCGGCCGCCGGCACCGCGGACGAGGCGTCCTCGGCATCGAACAACCGGGCATTGCCCGAGCCGATCGCGCGCGCGATCTCGAAGCGGCGGCTCATCTGGCCCGAACTCGCCCACTCCGACTCCGTCATCGGATAGCCGTCGGGCGTCTGTCGGCCGAACGGTGCCTCGCCTAAGCTGTTGAGCCAATTGAGTAACGGCCTCGCATTGCTGATCGGCCGTCCGTCGTAGGCAAAGCGCACCGAGGACACGACGAAACGCATGGGGTCCTTGAACTTCTCGCCGAGCGACGCATCGAGCCCATGCGCGGAAAACAAGGTACGCAGTACGGCCGCAATGTCGCCGTCGGTATGCATGAAGGTATCCGCCATGCGTTCGACGAGAGCGGGCGGCGGATCGTCGGCCACGAAATAAATCGCCAGCTGACGCGAGATATATCGCGCACAGGCGGGCTGCGACACGATGAGTGCGATGGCATGATCGACCTCCGCGAACCCCTGGCCGTCAATGGCGTGACCGAGCAGAGTCTTGTGACTGAAGTCGTGTCGCGCCGGATTGAATTCGAAGCCGCCGCGGTGCCGGTACAGCGCCTGCATCTCCGGTTTGAGGCGCGGCGGATTCCCGGTGTCGATGCCGACTCCCGTCAATACCAGCGCGAGTTGCTGCACGTCCTGCTGCGTGTAACCGCCGCCGACACCGAGTGTGTGCAACTCCATGAGTTCGCGCGCGTAGTTCTCGTTGACATGGCCGGCCGCATTCTGGTTGTTGTCCAGATACTCGAGCATCGCCGGGTGCTCGAGCGTCGCCATGACGAGGTCCTTGAAGTGCCCGAGAGCATGCGGCCGAATCGCAGTCTCCATGTAGTCGCCGACCAGCCAGCGCAGGTTGGCCTTGTGCTGATAGACGCTAAAGTGATTCAGCCAGAACCAGACCATCTGTTCCTGAAGCTGAGACGGCGAGTACACCGCGCGCAGCAATTCGCGCCGGGTCGCTTCATAGGCGAGCTTGTTGCCGTGCTCGTTGAGGAGCTTGCGGGCTTGTTCGCGCTCAGGCCCGTCGGGCAGGGCGTTGATGGCCTTGTACTGTGCCCTGACGGCGGCGAGCCAGGCTTCAGGTTGCGCGTGCGAGATTTCCATCGCGTCGATCTGTGCGGCGATCGGTGCCGGTAGGGAGGCATCGCCCGGATGCAGCTGAGCGTCCAAGAATCGTGCCCGGCCGAGCCGCCGGTAGTCGGCGACCGTCGCGCTGTCGAGACCGAAGCTCACTCGTTCGAGCCAGAGCATGTCCTCGCGGTGCAACACCGGCAATACCGACGCGCTCGCGTCGGGGCGCCGCAGGTCCGCTCTCGCGGAGCCGCCACCCGAGGTCGTGCAGCCGTAAACTGCGAGGACAAGCCCGGCCGCGAGTCCCGCGATCGCAGCGCGTATGCAAAACGCCATCATCGGGCCTCCAGGGTATCGGGCGAGTCAATCCTATCCAACGGTCGCGCAGGGATCGCGTTGACAATCACTATGGCCTCGTACCGTCACGACGAACACGACTTAGCGCACAGGTTAGGCTCATGTATAACGATTTGACATAAGGTAATCCACTGTGTTCGACCGAGGCTGCAGATTGGTATAGCGACACCCACTGTGGTCTTTTCGGCAGAGACGGCCCGATCCTTGCGCAATTCGTATGCTTAACGCTGACACGCTCCATACTTAGACTCGGGTTACGACAACAATAGGGATGGGCCATCATGATCGAGCGACGATTGACTGTAGAACTCAAGCCAACTGCGTATCGCAAGGTGCTATCCGTTTCGCTGATGTCTTTGGCGGTCGCGTGCGCCGGACGGGTGACCGCACACTCGATCACCGTGGGTTCCGTGACCATGACCCCGTGTCAAAGCGAGTACCGGGGCTATTGCGGCAGTATTACGCAGCCATTGGATCGCAGCGGCCATATTTCCGACAAGGTCACGATCGGCTTCGAATTCTACCCGCACACCGACACGAGCAAGCCGCCGCTCGGCGCCATCCTCGCGGAGGAAGGCGGTCCGGGCTATTCGACCACCGGTTCGCGGGATGGGTATGTGCGACTGTTTGCCCCGCTGCGCGATCGGCGCGACATCTTGCTGATCGACAAGCGGGGCACGGGCCTCTCATCCGCGATCAATTGTCCCGACCTGCAGAATGCCTTCAATCCGAGCCAGAACGACATCGCCAAATGCGCTAACGAACTCGGTTCCAAGGCCTACCTCTACGGCTCGCCCGAGGCGGCCGATGACGTCGCCGCCGTGCTCGCCGCGCTCAAACTCGGGCCGGTGGATTATTACGGCGACAGCTACGGCACTTGGTTCGGTCAGGTGCTGGCAACGCGGCACCCCGAGCTGTTGCGCACCATCGTACTCGACAGTGCCTATCCGGTGCTGAACGACAATTCCGATACCGAGCTCAATGGTGGGCAGAAGGCGATGGACCTCGTCTGTGAGCGCTCGGCGCCGTGCGCGAGCTTGGGCTCGAGCGCGACGGCCCGCTTCGATGCACTACTCGCCCGACTGCGCGCCTCTCCGGTATCCGGTACCGCTCCCGGGGCTTACGGTGAACCCATGTCGGTGGTTGCCGATCCGGGCGCGTTGGTATTGATCGTTGCCAACGCCGGCAATGCGCCGACGACCTGGCGTGACCTCGACGCTGCGGGTCGGGCTTTGACCGATTCGAAGGACAGTCTGCCGTTGCTGCGTATGGTGGCTGAAGCGCGTGACTCCTACTCTGGCGGCGGCGATTACCACGACTTTAGCGTCGGTTTGGAATGGGCGGTCCAGTGCGCCGACTACGGTGCAAACTTCGATCTGTCCAAGCCGTACTCGGTGCGGCTTGCCCAGTACAACGCTGACCTTGCGAATACCCGCGCCCATGATCCCACCGAGTTCGCCCCGTTCACGATCGACGATGTCGTATACAGCCAGATGAACGCCGAAGCCTACGGCTCTTGCCTCACCTGGCCGGTGCCCGCCTTCGGCGTGATACCGGGTCAGCCGGTACCGGCCAATGCAAATTTCCCCCAGACTCCGGTGCTGGTGCTGTCCGGCGAACTCGATACCGTCACCAGTCCACCCGAGGGACGAGCCACGGCCGCCCTGTTTCCATCGGCCACATTCATCGAGACCACGAACATGGTGCACGAGTCCGCGGTCGGCGATGCGGGTTACTTCGTCCCGCCCAATGGGCAAGACTTATCCGAGTGCATCGGCCCCATCGTGCGCAACTTCATCGAGAGCGGCGGTACCGTTGGTGATCAGTCTTGCGTGAATCGCATCCGGCCGATTCGGACCGTACCAGCGTTCGCGACGACCTATGCGACCGTGGCACCGGCCACCTCGCTCGCCGGAAATCGAACGGATGAGACCGGTCTGCGCCTCGCGTCGGCTGCCGCGGAGACGGTCGGTGACGTGATCGGAGAATACTACGTCAACACCGAAGGGAGCGGCTCGGGGTTGCGCGGTGGCAGCTTCGACTTCAATAACTCCGATACGGGTTATGTGTTCGATCTCGATCATGTGCAGTGGACTCGCGATCTCGAGGTGTCAGGGCAAATTGCCTGGAACCAATTGAGCGGAGAGATCTCCGCCGACGTGAGCTTCAGCGCAAAGGGGCATTCCGGGAAACTCACGATCACCTGGAACGACCAGGAGACCGATGCGGTGGCCACCTTGACCGGTACCATCGACGGTAAGCAATTGGCGGCGGAGCGGTTGGCGCCTTGACGAGCGAGCTGGGCGCCGCCTTCGCGGCGCCCAGCTATCGATAGCTGTCCGGCGCGAGCCGCATGGCTTGAATCGCCACCGGATCGTGAAACAACAAGGTGGTCGCATTCGATTCCCGCGCTAGTGCCTTCAGCCGTCGGATGGCACGCAGTGCGTCGTCGTCGTCGCAGCACTCCCCGGGCAGAACTTCCTCATCCAGATTCTCTTGCAGGTCGGCGGCATCGAACGGCAGGATGAGCGAGCCGCTTCCGGGTAATTCGATCTGCGCGGACTGATGACCCTGTGTATGTCCGCGGGTGTCCAGCAGGCGCAAACCCGGCATGGCCTGCCAATCGCCGTCGCGCAGGTCCCATTGCAGTCGCGGGTCGTCGTACTCGTCGCGGAAATAGCCCATACCGGCTTGCGCGCCAAAGGCGTGGCTATGTTCACGGCGTTGAACCGAGATTCGCGCATGCGTGAAGTGTCGCAGATACCCACAGTGGTCGTAGTGCAGATGCGACAGGATGACGTGTCCGATCTCGGCGAAACGAACCCCGAGGCCGGCGAGTTGCTTCTCGAGTAGGTGCATTTCGCGAATCACCGGTGCGGTCATGCCATGGCGCCAGAAGCGTTCTTGCATCCGCGCCGCATCGCGCCCGTTGGCGGGATTCAGGCCCGCGTCCAACAGCACCCAGCCGGAGACGGTGTCGAGTAAGTAGGCGCAAACCGGTTCGCTCAAGATGAAACGCCGGCCACGATCCCGGGTGGAAATCGTCTTCGGCAGTATTTCGAAGCCGCATAGCAGGACGAACAGACGCCGAACATGGGTCGTGACCGGGGCGGAGACGCTCGAGTTCATTTTTGACAAACTAACACATATTTCTTATGAGAAAATAGCGCCGTGGGGCGCCCGACTTCAGTTCAGCGCACGGGTATATAGAGCTGGGACAGAGCATTCATGTCAGAGGCAGCGCGAGTGGCACGGTCGTTCAGGGCGGTACGGGAAGCACCAACGATGGAAGCGAATCAGATTGGAACACGGCTCAAGGAGATCCGACGCACGCTGGATCAGACGCTGGCGGAGGTGAGTAAGGCCACGGGCGTGTCGATCTCCAATCTGTCCAAGATAGAGAACAGCCAGATTTCACCGTCCTTCGACATCATGAAGCGGATTTGCGACGGCTTGGACGTCAGCATCGAGGATTTCGTGCGCCCGGGTGCGAAGAGCGTGGTCTCGGGACGTAAGACCACGACCCGTCGGGATGAGGGGGACTTGTTCACCAGCGGTCAGTACGACTATCGCGCCCATTCCACGGAGTTGTCGCGCAAGGCGATGGTTCCCCTCGAGATTGTCGTGCACGCCCGTTCGGTGGAGGAATTCGATCATTGGAGCCAACATCGGGGCGAGGAGTTCGTGTACGTGTTGAGCGGCGCCATCGAGATCCACAGCGAGCATTACGCAACGTTCCGGCTGGACTGCGGAGAGAGTGCCTATTTCGACAGTAGCATGCGACATCTGTACATTTCAGTGAGTCCGGACGCGGCGCGCGTGCTCTCGGTGTCGCATGATCCCGGCGCGCCGGCGGATATCTCGCATATGATGAATTCCTCGGTGCGCCCGGTGGAGACCGAAAAGGGATAGCGGCCGGTCCGGTTCATGATGCGCCTGCGGCAAACCCGTTCCACAGCGGCAAACGCGGTTTCGCATCGCAGGCGTGGTTTTACGCAGCGGGGGAGGTAAATTTTTCTTTTAAGAAAAATTTGTTGGAAAGCGCTCGGCCTGCCGCTAGCATGGGTGGGATGAAAATCCAATCGATCGACGCCTTCGCCTTCCGTCTACCGAATCGGCGCAGTTTCAAGTGGGCCGGGCTCAATGTGGAGTTGGGCAGCTTCGTTCTGGTGCGCATCCGCACCGATGCGGGGCTCGTAGGCTACGGGGAGGCGACCCCATTGCCCGATTGGGGCGGTGATTTTGGACGTCGTTCCGGGGAAACCTTGGCGACCGTCATCAGCATGGTGAACGACATCTTTGGCCCGGCGCTGCTCGGCACCGATCCCACCGCGGTGACCGCGGCCCGCCAGCTCATGGATCGCTTGGTGGTGGGCAACCCTTACGCGAAGTGCGCGGTGGACATTGCGTTGCATGATCTATGGGGGAAGAGCGTCGGGCAGCCCGTGTATCGTCTGCTCGGCGGCAAGGTCCGCGACTCCGTTCCCGTGGCTCACATGATCGGCTTGATGCCGGAGAAAGATGCCGCGGAGGAGGGCGTCGCCGCCGCCGCCGACGGGGTGCACGCCTTGCAGATCAAGGGCGGGGTCGATGCCGAGCGCGACATTCGACTGGTGAGTACCTTGCGCCGCGAACTGGGCACCGGCGTGACGCTGCGCCTCGATGCCAACCAGGGCTACGGAGCCGCGAAGGTTGCGCGGGCGGTGGTGGACCGATTGGTCGACGCGGGGGTCGATCTGGTCGAACAGCCGACCACGGGATTGACCTATCTAGCGGAGGTGACCGCGCATGCGCGAGTACCCATCATCGCGGACGAGTCCTGCTGGGACGCCGTCGATGCGCTCGAGGTGGGCCAGCGACGCGCCGCCGATTGCCTGTCGATTTATCTGGCGAAGGCGGGCGGTTTCGTGGGTGCCCGAGCCGTCGCCGCGGTGGCGGAGGCCATGCGCATGCCCTGCGACGTCAATGGCTCCATCGAGTCCGCGGTCGGCAATGCCGCGAACATCCACTTCGTGCTATCCCAAACGGTAGTCTCGCTGGCCTCGGTCATTCCCATCACCGCACCGGCCGGTGCGCATCCCTATGCGGTGGCCGGTCGTTATTATGAGGACGATGTGGTGACGCAGGCCTTCGAGGTGCGGGATGGAGCACTGCTGCCGCTCGACCGACCGGGGCTCGGTATCGACGTCGATGAGGCGCGCCTCGCCAAGTACCGGTGTAGCTGATGGCGGCCGCCTTGCGGGTGGCCGCGGATGTCGGGGGTACGTTCACCGATATTGCGTGTCTGACCGCCGATGGCGAACTCTCCACCTGCAAGCTCCCGTCGACACCCGATGATTATGCACGGGCCGTGCTCGAAGGTATTCTGTCACTCGCCCGTGGTATCGGTGCACGCCCGCAGGATTTTGCGGAGGTCAGCCATGCCTCGACGGTGGCCACCAATGCCATCCTGGAAGGCAGGGGCGCGCGTACGGCGCTCGTTACCACCGCGGGCTTTCGCGATGTGCTCGAACTGCGGCGCATCCGGGTGCCGCGTCTGTACGAGCCGCTCTATGAAAAACCGCTACCGCTGGTGCCGCGACGACATCGTTACGAGGTTCGCGAACGGCTCGATGCTCGTGGCGCCGTCGTGACCGCGCTGCAAGACGACGAGATTCATACGCTGGCCGCCGTCCTCGCCGCGGCCGAGATCGAGGCGGTGGCGGTGACGTTGCTGCATGCGTATGCGAATCCCGACCATGAGCGCAGGATCGCCGCCGTGTTGCGGGCGGCGTTGCCCACCTGCTTCGTGACCGTGTCGAGCGAGGTCTTGCCGGAGATCCGCGAATACGAGCGCACCAGCACGACGGTGGTCAATGCCTACATCGGACCCCTGGTGTCGCGTTATCTACGCTCCTTGCGGCAAGGACTGACGCAGGCCGGCATTCACGCGCGACTGGTCATGATGCAATCGAGCGGTGGCACGATCGACGTGGCGCAGGTGCTCGAGCGTCCGGCGATCGTGGTCGAGAGCGGCCCCGCGGCCGGAGTAGTCGGAGCCGCGCGGGTGGCCGCGCGCGCCGGCTACCCACAGGTGATTACCTTCGATATGGGTGGTACCACCGCCAAGGCATCGCTCATCGATCGCGGCGAAATCGCGTCCACCGACGAGTACGAGGTGGGCGGCGGCATGTCCATGAGCGGTGGCCTCGCCAAAGGCGGTGGCTATGCTCTCAAACTGCCGGTCATCGATATCTCGGAGGTCGGCGCCGGAGGCGGCAGCATCGTGCGCATCGATGCCGGCAATGCGCTGAAGGTGGGGCCCGAAAGCGCCGGCGCCCGACCGGGGCCTGCCTGCTATGCGCAGGGTGGGACCGACGCGACCGTGACCGATGCCAACGTGGTGCTCGGCTACTCCAGTCCGCTGGGTCTCGCGGGCGGCAGTGTGGCAATCGATGCGCAGTTGGCCCGTGCGGCTGTCTCGACGATCGCGGAGCGGCTGGGGTTGGGATTGCTGGAGGCGGCTTTCGGCATCCATCGGCTCGCGACCACCACCATGACCCGTGCGGTGAAAGCCGTGTCGACCTATCGGGGACGCGATCCGCGCGAGTTCAGCTTGTTCGCATTCGGCGGCAATGGCGGCATTCATGCCGCGAGCCTCGCCGTCGATTTGCAGATCCGGCAAGTGGTGGTGCCGCCGGCCGCCGGTGTGTTCAGTGCGCTCGGTTTGCTGTGCGCCGACCGCGAGGCCCTGCGTTCGACGGCGTTTTTGCAGCCCTTGCAGGCGGCCAGCGTGGCGCAGGCGCTCACGCGCTGCGCGGCGCTCGAGCAGCAGGCGCGTGCCGATCTCGGCGCCTGCGCGGGGGTGCTGTTACGCTGGCGCGCCGCGCTGCGCTATGCCGGCCAGGGTTTCGAGTTATCGATCGAGCTGCCGCGCACGCCGACCGAGGGCGCCGACGCAGCGGCTGACCTACGAGCGGCGTTCGAGCGTGAGTATCGCCGCACCTATGGTCAGGAACTCGTGGGTCACAGGCTCGAATTCGTCGCCTTGCGAGTGACCGCAGCGGTGCCGCCCTGCGGTGCGGGAACCGTCACCCGCGTGCGTGCCGCACCTCACCGCGTTGCACGCGAGGCGTCGCGACCGGCCTACTTCGGCAGCCGTTACGGGCTGATCGATACACCGCTCATCGAACGCGCAGCACTCGATGCCACCCCGCGCGCAGGTCCTTTGATCGTCGAGGAGTATGAGGGGACCACCGTGGTGCCGCCGCAGGCGACGGCGTTGCGCGATGCGTTCGGCAACATCGTGATGACGCTGTACGCAGAGCACTGAGATGCCCGTCCCCACCGCACCAACTCGAATTACGACGCTGCCCACCGCATCCACGACCCGCAGCGCGCCATCCGTCGGACCGTCCATCGATCCGATCACGCTTGAAGTGTTTCGCAATGCCTTCGAGTCCGGCGCCGATCAGATGGCGTTGATCCTGATGCGCACGGCGCATTCGCCGATCGTGCGCGATGCCATGGATTTCTCGACGGCGATCTGCGATGCCGAGGGGCAGAATCTCGCGCAGGGACTCACCACGCCGATGCATCTCGGCAGTTTCTATGACGCGATGCGCCACCTCATCCGCCAATACGCGGGTCGCATCGAGCCGGGCGATGTCTTCATCGCCAACGATCCCTACCTCGCGAGCGGCCAACACCTGCCGGATATCTACGTCATCCGACCGGTGTTCGCGGCCGAGCGTCTGTGCGCCTGGGCCGCGACCATTGCGCACCATGTCGACGTGGGCGGTCTGGTCCCCGGCAGCAACTCCCTCGCGGCGGTGGAGATCCATCAGGAGGGTTTGCGATTGCCGTTCTTGAAGCTCGCCGCGCGCGGCGAACTCAACGCCATGCTGATGGATATCATCGCGGCCAATGTGCGGGTGCCAGATCAGGTACTCGGCGACATTCACGCGCAGCTCGGCGCATGCCTTGCGGGCGAACGCGAGCTGCTGCAACTCATCGAGCGCTATGGGGTCGATGCGGTCACGGTGTACGGCGACGCCTTGCAGGACTACTCGGAACGGCTGGCGCGTGCGGCCATCGCCGGTATCCCCGACGGTCGTTATCGGTTTTCGGATCACATCGACGGCTTGGGCGAGAATCCGCAGCCCGTGAAGTTCGAGGTCCAAGTGATCGTCAGCGGCGATGAGCTGACCGTGGATTGGACCGGCACGTCGCCGCAGGTGAAGGGCGGCATCAATGCGCCGCTGTCCTTTTGCAAGTCCAACGTCTACGCGGCGCTGCGCTCCATCATGCCGGCCGAGGTGCCGAACTGCCATGGCTATACCCGGCCCATTCATGTGGTGGCGCCCGAGGCGTCGGTGCTCAATGCGCGTTATCCCGCGCCCTGTGGTGCCCGAGGCATCACCGGCTATCGCATCGTCGATTGCCTTTTCGGCGCGTTGGCGCAGGCCGTGCCGCACGCCATCGCGGCCGACGGCGCCGGTGGCTCGACCTTGCCGAGTTTCAGTGGTTGGCACGAGGGCAAGCGCTTCGTGTTCTCCGAGTGCATCATGGGCACGTGGGGCGCGACCTCGCGGCACGATGGTCAGGAAGGCGTGCCGCACATGGCGTCGAATCAGGCCAATGTTCCGGTGGAGATGATCGAGGCGGACTATCCCATCCGCATCGAGCGCTATGGCTTCGTCCCCGACACCGGCGGTGCCGGGCGGTATCGCGGCGGTCTCGGTGTGGTGCGTGCGTATCGGGTGCTAACCGACGATGTGTACTTCGGCGTGCGGTCGGACAAGGCGGTGCATGCGCCGCATGGACTGTTCGGCGGTGGCGCAGGCGCGGTCGCCGTGAACGTGATCCACTCATCGACAAGCGAGCGGCGTCTACCGCCGATGCCCATGCTGCCGATCACCTTGAATCGCGGGGAGCTTTACACCCACGCGATGGCGGGCGGCGGGGGTTTCGGCGATCCCTTGGAGCGCTTACCGGAGAGCGTGCGCGGCGACGTGCTCGACGGCAAGGTGTCGCGGGAGCATGCGATGAGCGCGTATGGCGTGGTCATCGAGATGGACAGTCGGGTGAATCTCGAGGCGACGCAGGCCGAGCGCGAGCGCCTGCGGCTACTCCGGCAGCGTGGCGGTGCGCAGTGACCGCGGTGAGGCAGTGCGACGTGATGGCGGTGCGACGATGACGTCAGGGGCATCCATGCCGGGCGATGACGCCACCGGCGCACCCGCAAGCTCCGATCTCGATCCTTTTTCACCTGAGTTTCGTGCGGACCCGTTCACGCCCTATGCACGGCTGCGCGAGTATGCGGCACCCATGGTGTGGCTCAACCGGCACTGCATCTGGGCGGCGGCGCGGTACGAGCCGGTGCGCGCGGTATTGAGCGATTGGAAGCGTTTCAGCAACGCAGGCGGCGGCGGCATGGCCAATTACTTCATCGAGAAGCCCTGGCGCCGCCCGAGCCTGATCCTGGAAGTGGACCCGCCCGAGCATCAGCGTACCCGCCGGGTGTTGATGCAGGTGCTGTCGGCCGAACGGCTGCAGCGCTTGCGCGCCGCGTTCGAGGTCGAGGCTGACGCGCTCATCGACAGCGCCCTCGAGCGTGGCAGCCTCGACGCCATTCCCGACCTGGTGCAACGCTTTCCGCTCACCGTGTTTCCCGATGCCGTGGGCATGGCGCGCGAGGATCGTTCCCCCCTGCTCACCTACGGCGCAATGGTGTTCGGTGGCTTCGGTCCCTCGACCCCTTGGTATCGTGAGCTCATGCTGCAAGCGGAGCAGGTCACGGCCTGGATCATGGCGCGGTGTCAGCGCGAGGCTCTTCGCCCAGATGGCATCGGCGCGGCCATTCATGCGCACGCCGCCGCGGGCGACATCGCGCCTGCGGAGGCGACGCTGTTGGTGCGCTCACTGCTCTCGGCCGGTGTCGATACCACCATCGACTCGATCGGGCTGTGCCTGCGCGCGCTCGCACAGCATCCCGAGCAGTGGGCGCGCCTGCGTGCCGATCCCGGGCTCGCCCGCTCGGCTTTCGAGGAGGCCACTCGCTTCGACTCCTCGAGTCAATCGCTGTTCCGTACCACCCTCGAGGACATCGACTTCCAGGGCGTGAGCTTGCAGAAGCATCAAAAAGTGTTGGTGCTGCTGGGCGCCGCCGGGCGCGATCCGTCGCAGTGGGTCGATGCGGATCGCTTCGACATCACGCGTCGCGTCACGGCGCACCAGATCGGCTACGGCGCAGGGATCCATAGCTGCGTGGCGCAGATGATGGCGCGGCTCGAGGCGGAGGTGTTTTTCGGCGCCCTGGCGCGTAAGGTCGAGAGCATCGAACTGACTGGTCCCGCGATACTGCGGTTACAGCCCGGCTTGCGCGGCCTCACCAGTCTGCCGCTGCGGTTGAAACGCAAGCGCGGCGGATGAACATAGTGGATTCAAGCGAGGCGATGGCATGGCAAACGTGATCGTGGCGGGTGGCGCGACCGGCATCGGGCGCGCGGCGGTGCGCGGCTTTCGCGCGCGCGGCGACAATGTGCTGCTGGTCGATCATCGCCCCGAGGCCGCCGATCTGGTCGGCGAAGCGGCGCCTGGTGCGATTCGCTTCGTGCAGCGTGATCTCGCCGATCCGCTGGCGCCGGCGCAGATCGTTGCCGAGACGCTCGCGACGTTCGGATCGCTGGATACGGTGCTGGTCACGGCGGCGCTCATGGTGTCGGCCGCACTCGGCGACTGGAGCTGCGAGATGTGGGACAGAACCGTGGCTCTGAACTTGCGCATGCCCTTTCTGTTCGCGCAGGCGGCGGCGCCCGAACTCGCGAAATCCGCCAATCCCAGCATCATTTTCATCTCGTCCACCGGCGCGATCCGCGGGCATGCCGGCATGTCGGCCTATCAAGCCACCAAGGCGGCGCTGCCCGCGCTGTGTCGTAGTCTGACCGCCGAATTGGGGCCTTTGGGTATCCGGGTCAACACGCTGATGCCGGGCTGGATCGACACGCCGTTCAATGATCCTTTCTGGTCCTACCAGAATGATCCGGTGGAGCGACGTCGGCAAATCGATAGCCAGATACCCTTGCGCCGCCACGGTGACCCCGAGGAGGTGTCCTCGATGGTGTTGTTTCTCGCCTCGCCGGCGGGCCGCTACATCGCGGGCACCTCCATCGTCATCGATGGTGGCTACACGGCGGTCTGACGCATGCGGGGTGACTCGTTGATCAGCGATGAATCGTCCGCCTCTTCGAGGGCCGTGCTGCGCGGCCGGTTCGGTGCGGTCGCGGCCGCGCATCCCTTGGCGGTGGCGGCGGGTCAGGAACTGCTCACCGCCGGTGGATCGGCTGCCGATGCGGCCATCGCGGCGCAGGCGGCGTTGTGCGTCATCATGCCGAACGCCTGTGGGTTGGGCGGCGACATGCTGGCGTTGGTGCATGCGCCGGGGTTACGCATGCAGGCCATCAATGGCACCGGCTGCGCACCGCTCGCGCTCGAGCGCGTTGAGGACGATGGACCGCACAGCATCACCGTGCCCGGCATCGTGGATGCGTGGTGTGCCTTGTCGCGGCGGTACGGCCGGGTGACTCTGGCACGGGCGCTCGAGCCTGCGGTCCGGTTGGCGCGCGCCGGCCTGCGAGTGTCGAGCGCGTTCGCGGCGACGTTGGCCGAGCATCGCGAACGGCTGTTGCGCGGCGGTGCCGCGAGTTGGGTGCTGTTCGATGCGCCGCCCGGCGCGTCGATTCCTCAACCGGAACTCGCGGCGCTCTTGGAACGGGTCGGGGCCGATGGCCGCGCCGCATTCTACGAGGGGGCGAGCGCCCGGCATATTGCCGACAGCGTCGGTGCGTTGGGCGGTGTGCTCGGCGAGCAGGATCTGGCCGCGCATGCCGCCGTGACGGCCGCGCCCATCGACACTCGCTGGGATGACGTGCAGCTCTCGACCCAGCCGCCCATGACGCAGGGAATTCTGCTCAACATGTCGGTGCAGGCACTGTCCCGGCTGGGCGATCTGGCGCCGCCGTTCGATGATCATGCTGCGATCGAACTCACCAACGCGGCGTTCGCCTACCGGGATGACGTGGGCCGTGGCACCGCCTTGCTGGAGCACGGGCTGCCGATCGATCTGACGCGTGCCTCGAACCGCGGGGGGCCGCGCGCGTACCTGCACACCGCCGGGGTCGCTTGCGCCGATGCGGAGGGAATGGTGGTGTCATCGCTGGTCAGCGTCTTCGATGAATTTGGTTCCTGTGTGTTCGTGCCGCCGCTCGGGTTCACGCTCAACAACCGCGCCGGCGGGTTCACCGGTGGGGCCAACGCGCCGGGCCCGGGCAAGCGGCCGGTGCATACGTTGGCGCCTTGCATGCTGACCACGCCGCAGGGGGTGTTGGCGCTTGCCACCCCGGGTGCGGACGGTCAGGTGCAAACGCTGCTGCAAGTACTCCAGAGTTTGCAAATGCGGGGACTGGATCTGGCCACGGCGATCGCGCGGCCGCGATGGCGCAGCGAGAACGGTGCGCTCCTGATCGAGCAGAGTCATCCGGGTGTGGAACCGTTGCTCGCGCTCGGGCACCGGATCACGTGCTGTGCGGACGGCGATGCGCGCTTCGGCGCCGTGGTGAGCGCGGGCTACCTCGACGATCAACCCATCGCGGCCGCGGATTGGCGGCGGGAGACCGCGGCCGGCGTCGTGTGATCTCGAGCCGGCAGCGTGACAGGTCAGCGGGTTGGGCGTGAGGCGGGCAGTGCGAGCGCGCTCACACTCAAGCATGCGGCGGCCAGCAGCACGTATTGTGGTCCGTCGTGCAACGCCAGCCAGGTCGATGGCGCGGCGAACGAGGCGAGCGAGATGAATTGATTCACGAGACCGGAAGCGGAGCCGGCGCGATTGGGATCACGTGTCACCGAGGGCAACAGCGTCATCGCGCCGCCGGTCATCCCGCCGAACGCAAACAGCCACACCACCAGTGCGACCGTGGCGAGCGCGATGCCGCGCGCCGGCAGGAACAACAGCGCCTGCGCCATGAGACCGACCATGGCCATGACCGTGAACAAGAGCCGCGGTGCCACCGCCCGACTCAACAGGTAACCCATCGATAGGCCGCCGATGATCATGGCCGTGAGCTTGGCGAGCGCGACGCTGGCCGAGGAGGTCGCGAGGCTCAGGTGATGGACGCGCGCGAGATAGGAGGGCGCGGCGAGACTGGTGCCGTAGGACAGCGCGTTCGGCAATGCTACCGCCACCCCCAAGCGCAGGGCGCGCGGCTCGCGAAACAGGCTGAATATCTCAGCGAGCCTGCGTCCCATTCCCTGAGCGGGCTGGCGGGTCGCGGCGATCGCCGGCATCCCGACGGCAAGCGCCAGCAGTACGGCCGCCATGAGCGCGCCATGCGTGAGCATCGCCAGGCGCCACGCGCCGCTCGTGGAAAAGGGCACCGCCAGCAGCAGACCGGCGGCATAGCCGGTGGGTGCGAAGGTGGAGGCGAACGACATGGCGCGGATGCGCGCGGCACCCGCCAAGGTGGACATGATGAGGCAGGGCAAGCTCACGCACAGCGCACCGAAGCCGAGTCCCGCCACGAGCATCGCGCCATCCAGGCCTAGGAGCGTGTGCGCGCGGCTGGCGAGCACACTGCCCGCAGCGCTCGCACCGGCCGCCAGCAGCATCGAGCGGCGTAGGCCGTAGGAGTCAATGAGGCTGCCGCCCACCGTGGCGAGCACCGCCGACGGGATGGAAAACAAGGCGAAGGCAAAGCCGATCTCGGCGCCGCTGGCATGCAGGTCGCCGCGCAGGCGATCGATGAAGGGCACCAGCACACCGATGGTCATCATGGCGGCCACGGCCGGCACATAGGCGAGCGCGGTGATCTTGAGGGTGCCGTAGGTGGGGAGGGCGCCGGGAGTTGCCAGAGCGCTTGCAGTCGGGAGGTGGTTGGGGGTCGTGGGCGTCGCGGCTTTGTGCATGCGATGAGCGTCGCATGCCGAACTCCAATCATCCAGTTTTCTAGTATGAAATATTTTCCCTTGACTAGCCCCACCCTGGCGTCAATGATTGAAGGTCAATGCCCTTCATCGAGCACCACCAGCTTTGGAATCCGGCGCAGCGGCAGGCGGCTCTGGAGGTGCTGCGTCGTGTCGAGGCCGATGGGATCGAACTGGTGCGGCTGTCCTTCCCGGATTTGCACGGCATCCTGCGTGGCAAGGCCTTGTTGCCCGCGGCGCTGCCCGGGGCTCTCACGGACGGGTGCCCGATCACCTCCACGCTGCTGCTCAAGGATTCCTCGCACCGCACGGTCGCGCCGGTGTTCGCCGCGGGCGCCGGTCTCGGATCGAGTCGGCTGCAAGGCGCGAGCGACATCATCATGGTGCCGGACCCGACCACCTTTCGTCTGCTGCCCTGGCTCGACAACACCGCATGGATGCTCTGCGATGTCTACTTCGCGGATGGGTCCGCGGTGGGTTTCGCGCCGCGCCATCTGCTGCGGCGCGAGCTCGATCGCTTGCATGCCGCGGGGCGGGAGTTGGTCACGGGACTCGAGGTGGAGTTTCATATTTTCAAGCTGCTGGACTCACGGCTTGGGATGCAGGAGGGCGGTCAACCCGGCAGCCCTCCGGAGGTGGAACTCACCCATCAGGGCTACAACCATTTGACCGAGATACGCGCCGATCGCATCGAACCGATCACCGATGTGTTGCGGCAGCACTGCGGGAAGCTCGGCATGGAGTTGCAGTCCATCGAACTCGAGTTCGGACCGAGCCAGGTCGAGTTCGTATTTCGGCCCGCGCGCGGAATGAGTTCGGCGGATGACATGGTGCTGTTTCGCAGCGCCGTGAAACAAATCTGCCGGCGGCAGGGTTTTCACGCCACGTTCATGTGCCGTCCCGCGTTTGCCAACGCCATGTCGAGTGGCTGGCACCTGCATCAGTCGCTGACCGATTCGCAGGGAATCAATTTATTCGCTCCGCAGCAGGGCGGTGAGCCGGAGCATGGCGGCAAGTTGCTCTCATCCGTTGGGCGGCACTACCTGGCCGGCTTGCTCGAGGGCGCGGCGCAGGCGGTGGCGTTCACCACGCCCACCGTGAACGGCTACAAGCGCTACCGTCCGCACTCGCTCGCGCCCGATCGGATCGCGTGGGGCGTCGATAATCGCGGTGCGCTGTTGCGGGTGGTCGGCGCCGGGAATGCGGCGGCGACGCGCATCGAAAATCGCATCGGTGAGCCGGCCGCGAATCCCTATCTGTACGTGGCCTCGCAAGTGGCGACCGGCCTGCATGGCATCGCGGCGGCCCTCGAGCCACCGCCGGCCGTGGATGCGCCCTATGACGTCGTCGCAACGCCATTGCCCTCGAGTCTCGGCGCCGCACTCGAGGCCTTACGTGAGGGCAGTATTTTGCGTGCAGCTTTCGGCGCAGAGTTCATCGACTATTACTCGATGGTCAAGCATGCGGAGTTGCGCCGCTACGAGACCACCGTCACCGACTGGGAAACGCGGGAATACTTCGACATCTTCTAATGATCATCGACGCCTACAACACCACTCAAGACGTGCGCGGACGCTCCGATTTCCTGACCGGCGTGCGCCCCGGCCAGTCGCCTCCGCCGTACGTGCCATTCGATCCGCGGCGCATACTCGACCGCATGGACGCGGCCGGCGTGGATCTCGCCATGGTCTGCTCGCTGGCGCAACGCATCGAGAACGACTTCATCATCGGCCTGGTCAAGCAACATCCGGACCGACTGTTCGGCTTCGGGCAAGTCATGCCCCAAGCCGACGACGCCATCGCCGAAATCGAGCGCATCGCGGCGGCCGGGCTTTCGGGCCTCAAGTTGCACCCCAGTTTGCACGGCTATCACGTGGCCGATCACGGTCTGCTCGATCCGGTGTTCGAGGCCTGTGCGCGATGCCGGCTGCCGGTGCTCATCAATGCACTCGACGATGCGTTCTGCGCGCCGCTCGCGATCGAGGAGATCGCCCGCAACCATCCGCAGGTGCCGACCATCATTGCGCACATGGGTGCGGTGTGGAACGTGCCCGAAGCCATCATCGTGGCCGAACGCCAACCGCACATTTACCTGGAAACGTCGGCGACTCTGGTGTCGGACGTGCGTCGTGCGTACGCGCGGTTGGGTCCGACCAAGATCCTCATGGGCAGCGAGTGGCCGGGATCGGATTTCGATCTGGAGCGTATGAAAATCGCCAAAGCTATCCCGGACGAGCGCGATCGTGCCCTGGTGGAGGGCGGGAATATGGCGAAGATCCTGAGGCTCTCGCCATGAGACCTAGTGTCCCGACTTGCGCCCTGATTAACGAGTGCGCGCCATGAGTCAGGAGCAAGTTCGTCTATCCGCACCCGTGACCGCGGTGACGTCGCCGGCCGCCATGCCGCCGGAGGATGTCGAATTGCTCGCCATCGCGCAGGCGCTGCTCGGCCGCGTGTGGGTGCACGGGCGTCACGAGGTCGCGACCGCGCTGCGCACCGCGGATGGCGCCGTCTTCACCGGCGTGCATATGGAGGGCTCCTGCCGGCGCAGTTCGATCTGCGCCGAAGGCGTGGCCTTGGGCACGGCGCGCGCCGGTATCGTGCCGGGCGCGCCGCTCGAGATCGCGGCGGTGGTCTCGGTGCAGATCAAGCCCGCGGGTCAGTACCGCATCATCGCGCCCTGCGGCGTGTGCCGTGAACTCATCAGCGACTACAGTCCCGATGCGCGCATCTGGATCACCGGCGATGACGGCATCGTCGCGATCGCGGCGCTCGACCTGCTGCCGCACAAGACCCGGCGCGTTTGGTAGCGGCCAACCGTAGTTAGCGGCTTACCTTCGCAGCGCCCGACGTTCGTAGTTTTCGACCTTCAAGGATAACGATGGATATTCCCCCGCTCGCCGATGAACTTGCGACCTTGGCCCGAGAGCTGCGCGGCTCGGGGCGACCCATACGCTGGGAGGAGCTCACCTGGTACGAAGCTCGGGACGCCGCGACCAAGCTCGATGCCGTCATCATTCCGGTCGGCGCCACGGAGCAGCACGGCCCGCACTTGCCGCTCAGCGTCGATACCCTGCTCGGCAACGCGGTGGCGCTCGGCGTGTCCGCGGTCACCGGTGTGCCGGTGGTGCCGCCGCTGTGCTACGGCGTGTCGGGATCACATGGCGATTTCGCGGGCACGATTTCCCTGCGACCCGAGACCATGATCGCCGTGGTGGAGGATGTCATCGATTCGCTGTACGAGCGCGGCATCCGGCAATTCATCCTGCTGAACGGACATATCTGGAACAACGGTGCGCTCGACGTGTCGGCCGAGAAGCTCAGGGTGCGCCACCGTGACGCGCGCGTGCGCGCACTGGGCTACGTCACCATGTATCCGGGTCCCGAAGTAGATGGACATGTGCGCTACGGGCGGGCGCTCATGCACGCCAATTTCTTCGAAACCTCCGTGATGCTGTATCTGTACCCGGGCTTGGTGCGTATGGAGCGGGCCACCTCGCATCGGGACGTGGACTCGTTCTGGGATTATCGGATGGATCAGGTCAGCGAGACGGGCGTGTGGGGGCGCGACGTGGCCGATGCGAATGCTGAGCATGGCCGCGCCGAGTACGAACGGTGCGTGGTGACGACGGCGCGTGCCGTGGCGGCGGCGGTGCGCGAACCCTGGCCCGATCCCGCGCATCGGCCCTAGCAGCCTGCATGACTCATGCGCCTTCGTGATGGCGCCCATGAGTCAGACAGGCTGTTACCCAATAATTTCTTATTGGAAAAAGTATTTCACATTCGCCAAAATTGTGATTTACTCGATCTCAGTTCCTACTATCGCGCGCGCGGCGATCGAACATCGTGATCTGGGCCAACGGGTATAGCGGATGCTGAGTCGCGAGGACAATGAACGGATCACGCAGACCGGGCCGGGTACCGCCGCCGGGCTGCTGCTGCGGCGCCATTGGCAACCCATCGCCTTGCTCGAGGAACTCGATGTTCCGCGCCCGGTGAAGGCGGTGCGCGCCTTGGGCCAGGACTTCGTGATGTTCCGCGATGGGCACGGCAAGATCGGCTTGCTGGATCGGGACTGTCCGCATCGCAATGCGGATCTCGCCTTCGGTCGACTCGAGGACGGCGGCCTGCGCTGTCTCTTTCATGGATGGCTGTTCGATACCGAGGGTAAGTGCCTGGAGACCCCGGGTGAGCCGCCGCGCAGCCGGGCGTGCAGTACCGTGCGCCAGCGGGCCTACCCGGTTGCCGTCAAGAGCGGCATCGTCTTTGCCTTTCTGGGCGAGGGCACACCTCATGCGTTTCCGGCGCTCGATTGTTTCATCGCTCCGGACAGCCATGTATTTGCCTTCAAGGGATTTCTGGACTGTAACTGGCTGCAGGCGCTCGAAGTGGGCCTCGATCCGGCGCATGCGAGTTTCCTGCATCGTTTCTTCGAGGACGAGCAGACCTCGAATGCCTACGGCAAGCAATTCCGCGCGGCGTCGGCCGATAGCGAGCTGCCCATGACCACCGTGCTGCGTCAGTATCCGCAGCCGGATATCAGCGTGGAAAGCAGCGACATCGGCCTGCGCATCACGGCGCTGCGTCGGATCGACGCTGAGAAAACGCACGTGCGGGTGACCAACCTGCTGTTTCCGCAGGCCTTCGTGATTCCCATGTCCGCGGACATGACCATTACCCAGTGGCATGTGCCGGTGGATGACACTCGCTGTTACTGGTTCGCGATCTTCACCAGCTTCGCAGGTCCGGTCGACAAGGAGTTGATGCGCCGCCAGCGACTCGAACTGTACACGCTGCCCGACTACCTGCCGCGGCTCGGGCGTTCCAACGACTACGGTTTCAACAGCCAAGAACAGCAAAGCCGCACCTATACCGGGATGGGCGAGGACATCAACGTCCATGACCAATGGGCCGTCGAGTCGCAGGGCCGCATCCAGGATCGAACCCGCGAACATCTCGGCCTCACCGATAAGGCCATCGTGGCGTTCCGTCGATTGCTGATGACCTCTATCAACCAAGCGGGCGCGGGTGAGCGCACGCTGATGGAGTTTGATGAGCAAACGGCAGCAGGCATCACCGGTCCGGCGACCATGGATGGCATCGGGCCGTCGGCTAGCTGGCGGGAATACTGGCGGGGCGTGGATGAGCGGCGCCGCCGTCGCGCGCCGTGGTTGGATTACACACCGTCTTAGCAGGCATCAGGGACAAGCAAATAAATGGCGAAGACCACTGCGGGTCTATCGCCGGCGATCACAGCAGAGAGCTTCGGGGGAGTTGGCCGAGCACGCTTTTGACCACGCTATTTTTGGAGGGATGTCATGATTGAAAGGCCATACACACAGGGCCCCGCGTCGCCGCTGGCGTGCGCGATCCGTTTGCTGCTAGGCGCCGCCGCCACCGCGCTCTGCGCAACGTCCGCGCTGGCCGATGACACGTCCGCCGCGCCGGATGCCGGCCTCGAGCAAATCATCGTGACCGCGCAGCGCCGCACGGAGGACGTGCAGAAGGTGCCGATCACGGTGACGGCGTACACCCAGGAGCAGATGGACGATCTCGGTATCCGGGATATGGATGACATCGCGCGACTTACCCCTGACGTGCAATTCACCCATACCAGCGGCGTCGAAGGCAATAACAGCAGCGATATCTCCATTCGCGGCGTGTTCTCCAACGTCGGGGCCTCCACCACCGGCATCTACATCAACGATACGCCGCTCCAGATGCGCAATGCCGGCTACTGGAACGCGAACGCGTTCCCCGAAGTGTTCGATCTCGAGCGGGTCGAGGTGTTGCGCGGACCGCAGGGCACGCTGTTCGGCGGCAGCGCCGAGGGCGGCGCCATTCGCTTCATCACGCCGGACCCGAGTCTCGACAAGTCTTCGGGGTATCTGCGCAGCGATGTGTCCGGTACGTTGGATGGCGCGCCGAGCTACGAACTGGGCGCCGCGGTGGGCGGTCCGATCATCGACGATAAGCTCGGGTTTCGGCTGAGCGTCTGGGGTCGGGAGGACGGCGGTTGGATCGATCGCGTGTCGCCCGACACCGGGCAGACGGTGGATAAGAATGCCAATGCACAGCGTTCCGATGCCGGACAGGCGGCGCTCACCTTTGCGCCCATCGATCGCTTGAAGATCACGGCCTCGCTGTTCTATCAAGATGTCGCCGTCGACGATCGCAGCCAATATTGGTCGACGCTGAGTAACCCGTCGGCCGGGACTTACTCGACCGCGGCTCGCGCAACGTCGCCGTCCGAGGATGATTTTTACCTTCCCGCGGTGAAGATCACCTACGACACGGATGCGATGTCGTTCTTCTCGAATTCGTCGTATTTCTATCATCGCGACTACGCGGTGCTCGACTACACCAATTACTTCGCGGCTTTGTTCGACGGCAATCCGCGTGCCTATCTGCCGGGAGACCAGCCCTCGCTCGACTACCTCACCAACAAGCAAAGCGGCATCACCCAGGAGTTCCGGGTGCAGTCGGTGGCCAAGGATACCTTGATCGCGTGGACGGCCGGTCTCTACTATTCCCGCTTGGCACAGACCAACAACAACTACACCACCAACGGCCAATACTCTTACACCAGCGTCAGTGGGAATGCGCCGAGCTTTACCCAGTTCAGTGAATCGACCGACAAGGAGGTTGCCGGGTACGGAAACCTCGACTTCAACGTGACTTCGCAGCTGAAGCTCACCGCCGGCGTGCGCGTGTCCCGATCCACGTTCCTCTTCGATCAGGTGGGACAATTCGGCCCCTACCCGCTGACGCCCACCGCCGGTAATGCCAGCACCACTCCGGTCACGCCGCGGTTCGTGGCCTCCTACCAGATCGATGCGGAGAATTTCGTCTATGCCTCCGCGTCCGAGGGATATCGTCCGGGGGGTGTCAACGGTCCAGTGCCAGGATCGCTGTGCACGGATGAACCGGTTCCCGAGAGCGCCGCGTATCGTCCGGACACGTTATGGACCTACGAACTCGGTGGCAAGAACACGCTGTTCGGCGGCAGAGTACAAATCGATTCCAGCATCTATGAGATCAAGTGGCATAACATCCAGCAGAACATCGAGTATACGAATTGCAGCTTCTCCTTCGTGGGCAACTTGGGTGAGGCCACCGGCTACGGGGCGGATCTCGAGACCCGCTTCAAGATCACCGATGATCTGTTGGCGGGCTTCAATGCCGGCTATACCAACATAGAATACGACCAGACCATCGTCGAGGGAGTGGGCGCCATCGTCGCGAAGCAAGGCGATAAGATCGGCGGTCCGCCGTTCAATCTCGCGGTATACGGGAAGTACAAGTTCGATCTGTTCGGTAAGAGCGCCTTCTATCGGGTCGATTACACTTATCACAACAAGACTCCGGCGGTGGATCCCGGGACCGTGAGCTACGATCCGACGCTGCCCAACATCGGTTCGAACGCCTATCTGACCATGCGTGCCGGGATCTACTTGAGCGGGTGGGAGCTATCCGCCTATGGCAACAACCTCACCAAGAACGAGTCGGCATTGGCCGCGTCGCACGATATTCCGGGTTCGGAGCCGTTTTATATTTCGAGTTACCGGCCGCTGACCTTCGGAGTGACGGCCATTTATCGCTATTAAAGGCCGCTGGCTAGGTGCGTGTCTGACTCATGGGCGGTCGCAGCAGGCGCATCATGAGTCAGACACGCTCCTAGGGATCCCACACCAAGCGCTCGGGTGCCTCGGTCGTGGGATCGTATTCCAGGAGTTCGCCGTTGCCGAGGGCTACACCGGTGAGTGCAAGCAGGAAGGCCCAGTGGCTCACGAGCAGGGTGGTGTCGCTATCGGGTCGGGCTGACATCACCCTGCGGAATTCATTGGCGCGCAGCACGGTCTGCTGTTCCGATTCGATGCCTTCATGCCACCACCGGCGTGGGAGGTGCGCGAAGTCGTGCTGCGGAAAACGCGCCGCCAATCCGTCCGGCGGCGTGCCGATGTCGCAGGTAAAGAAGGCGCGTTCGCGCACCAGATGCATCACTTCGGCCGGCAGCCGCCGCAGAGCCCGGATGGGTTCCGCGGTTTGCAAGGCACGGGTGTAGGGCGAGACGATGATGCGGGTGAGCGCAACTCCGGTGAGTGCGCGCGCGGCTGCCGCGGCCTGTTGTTGGCCCAACGGGGTCAGTTCCGGGTCCTCTATGCCGGGATCGACCCGTGTCTCATTGAAGTGCAGGTTGAAATAACTCTGGCCGTGTCGCAATAGGTACATCGTGCTGACAGCCCGCTAGAGTCGCAGCGTCCGTGCCGACACGGCGAAGCCGCCTACCGCGAGGCACAGGCAGGCAGCGATGGTGAGCCGCCGCCGCAGCGGCACGAACCACACCGGCAAAGCGGCCTCATGCGCCAGACGGCTGTCCTGGCGGTACTGCGCGACGAAACACACGACCAAGGCCCCGGCGGCGGCAGTCGGTGGCAGAAATAACGCGGCCCAGGCCACCAAGGCCGGGATCACGCTCCAGAGCCACAACTGGGTGCGTCGGCGTTCGCTCAAGGAATCGAGGGTCATCGCGAAGCCCCAGTTGACTGCCCCGACGAAGCTCAAGATCACGGCGCCATAGGCGAGGAGCCCGCGGCTGGATAAGGCGGCGTATTCGCCCCCGGCGACAGTCGTCGTCGCTAGACCGATGAATGGGAGGAGGCCGCCATAGCCAAGCCAGGCGACTACCGATGGCATCTCGGTCGTGGAAGGTCTCATCATTGTCTCACCACGTTGCCAGGAGCGGCGTTCAGCCGTATCGCGTCGACGCGCGTGATACGGTGCCGGCGACTATCAAGTCGATACATCGAATAGGGTTGTCTCCTGCATCGTAAAAACGAGACGGTCGCTTTGGTTCCAAAGCTCCGACTTCGACAACAGAATGCCGGTGCGACCGGATGGAGACTTACTCGAGCGCAGCACTTCGAAGCGCAGCGCCACCGTGTCGTCGGGACGTACCGGATGCAGCCATTTGATCGAATCGCTTCCGGATGAACCGAACGATTCGGATTCCGCGAGAACGTTTTTCACCATCAACTCTTTTGCGATGGCGCAGGTGTACCAGCCGCTTGCTATCAGCCCTTTCCATCGTCCCGCGGCGGCGCGTTGCGGATCGACGTGAAACCACTGGGGGTCATAGCGCGATGCAAACTCGAGCATCTCCTTGGCGGTGACAATTCGCGGGGGAGTTCGAATGACGACTCCTGGCGTGAGTTCGGAGAAGCGCACGTGTCTTTTACCTTGTGATTGCCGAAATGCGATTGTATCGGACAAGCACCCAACTAGGCGTCAATATGATCAACTTGGCGCCCGGGAGGCGTTTCGCGCGGTTACAGCGAGGCTGCCGGCCCCGCCTTGAACGCCTTTTCGCCCACCCCCAGACCTCTCTCATGTAGGACAGGGGCGCGAAGGGTGAGCCACTTGGGCCCGATGATATTGGCAGGCTGCGCCGTGTATAGTATTACCGGAGTGAGCTTGCGGCGTATCGCAGGGAGACAAAGGGGCAGCGATGGGATCGTATATCGAGGAGAGCCTCGACACCGGCGAATCGGTCAACTACACCGCGAGAGTCTCGCTCTGGCGATACGCGCTCCATTTCCTGGTCGGGGGATGTTTGGTGGCGGGCTCGCTGCCGGGCATTGCGCGCGCCTTGTTCTCCACGAAGAGCTCCGCCATAGGTTTCGGTATTGTGTCGCTGCTCGGCCTCGTGCTACTTGCATGGCCCTTCATTGCGCGCAGATCGACGGAGCTTGCGATTACCAACAAGCGGTTGATCGCGAAGTACGGTGTGCTGTCGACGCATTCCATAGAAATTCGTTTCGACAAGATAGAAACGGTCCAGGTGAGTCAGGGTTTAATCGGGAGAATCTTGAACTACGGTGACATCGTCGTCACCGGCACCGGCTCCACCTTCGACCCGATTCGCCATATCGCCAGTGCGCTCCGATTTCGCATGGCGCTCAATCGGGCCATGGACCCGGGACAGTCTTCGGGGTAGGCTGCCCGGCATGAGTTCAATACTGCTGACGCCGATCAACGCGGGATCCCTGGTGCTCAAGAACCGGGCGGTGATGGCGCCGCTCACGCGGACGCGTGCGGGCACCACCCATGTGCCGAATGCGCTGATGGCAGACTACTACGCACAGCGTGCCGGCGCCGGTTTGATCATGACCGAGTGCACGATGGTGGCGGCCGACGCCAGCGCATTCGTCGCCGAAGGCGGGATATTCAACGATGCCACCGTGACTGGCTGGCGGCGGGTCACCGACGCTGTCCATGCCGCGGGGGGCACCATCATCATGCAAATCTGGCATCCTGGCCGCGCCACGCACTCGGCGATCAATGGCACACAGCCGATCTCTTCGTCGAACAAGCCTATCCGCAATGAATCGATTCACACACCCAAGGGCAAGCTGCCGTACGAGGCACCGCGGCCTTTACAGACCACGGAAATGCCGGGGATCGTCGAACTGTTCCGGCGCGGTGCCGAACGGGCCAAGGCCGCGGGCTTCGATGGGGTGCAGATTCACGGTGCGCATGGCTACCTCATCGACCAGTTCCTGCGTGACAGCGTCAACGACCGGACGGATGCCTATGGCGGCTCGGTGGAGAACCGCGCGCGCCTCCTGCTGGAAGTGACGGACGCCGCCATCACGGTGTTTGGCGCCGGTCGCGTTGCGATCCGCATATCGCCGTTGGTGCCCTTCAACGACATGGCGGATTCCGATCCGCCGGCAGTGGTGCGATTCGTGGCGGACGAGATGTCCCGGCGCGGGATCGCCTTCTTCGAATTGCGCCACGACCAGCACGACCGCCCTGCCGAAGTGGCGCTCGCGAAACTGGCGCGCGAGCATTTCAAGGGCGTGCTCATGCTGAATGGCGGTTTCGATCAACCATCGGGTGAGCAAGCGCTGTCGAGCGGTTTAGCCGATGCCATCGTCTATGGCAGGCTGTTTATCGCCAATCCGGACCTCGTGGAGCGCTTCACGCTCGGGGCCGCCTTGAACCCATTGCGAACGGCGGGTCTCTATAGCGGTGGTGCCGAAGGGTATACCGACTATCCGACGCTCGGGCACTGAGTTCGGGCATCGGAGGATGGTTGCTGCGCGCATTCGCTGATCGGCTTTCGAAGACGGAGCTGAGCCTCGCGTTTCAGGATCACCTCTGGGTCATACCCACGTCGCAGTCGATACATATCGTCGCGGTGTCGGTGGTGTTCACCTGTGCCCTTATCATCAATCTCAGGGTCATGGGGATCGGGTTGTCCGGTAGGACCCCGCCCCAGCTCGCCCGCGTGTTATTGCCTTGGATGTGGGTTGGCATGGGAGCGTTGCTGCTGACCGGTGCCGTTCAAACGATTGCGGAGCCGATGCGCCAATTCGTCACCCCGGTGTTTTGGGCGAAGATGGTCATGGTTACGCTCATCGTATTGTTGACCGCGCAGTATGCGAGGGTGCGGTTTGGGAAGCTCGGCCCAGCGGAGAGTTTCGTGCCACGCGCACTCGACTTGTGCTTTGCGCTGTCATCGACGCTGTTCTGGGTTGCGATCATCGCGTGCGGGCGATTCATTGGGTACACGTCATCCTTGTATGCATAAACGCGCGCGGATCCGATGACCCTGGCCGCGCTATGGGACACCCTGCAGTCGTGGACTATTTCCGCCGCGATTCGCGGTGACATACCCGGAACCGAATGGGTTTTCCCCATCATCGAGACGTGCCACGTGATAGCTCTCACGCTTGCGGTCGGCTCCATTGCGCTGGTCGATGCGAGACTGCTCGGATTCGGGCGGCGCAGCGTGGCGGTGACAAAAATCACCGGGGAGATGTTGCCGGTCACCTGGGTGGCTTGGTGCTGTGCAGCGCTGTTTGGCAGCCTGATGTTCATCTCGAAAGCGGCCATCTATGCGGAGAATTTCGAGTTTCGCATGAAATTCCTGTTGATGGCGCTCGCGGGGATCAACATGACGGTGTTCCAACTGGGAGTCTTCAAGGGCGTCTCGAGGTGGGACACGAGTGATCCGCCGGCGGCGGCAAGGATCGCTGGTGCGCTGTCGTTGGGCTTCTGGGTCGGCGTGGTCTTCTTTGGACGTTGGGTGGGTTTTACGACCTAACAGCCTCGGCGCCCGCCATGTCGTCGATGAACGCCGTCCGCGCCCGAGTCAGGCGCGTGACCAGAAAGTGACGACGCAACCTCCCGCAATGATGAGCGCGCCGCCGACCACTATCGGTAGCGTTGGGACCGTGCGGAACGCCAGGAAATTGATGATTTGCCACACGACGAAGAGGGTGGCGATATAAAGTCCCACCACTCGGCCGAAATCCAGCGGTGCGAGATTGAGAAAAGACCCGTAACCGAGGAGCAATGCCGCGCCCGCTACAAAGAGTCCGAGGCGCGTGAGGCCGCTGTGATTGTAGATGGCGGTGCGCAGCACGGCGTCGCCGCTCACTTCGAGAAGGGTCGCGATCAGTAGTAGGACGATTGGACTTATGTGCTGTAGTGACTTCAATGATCGCCCCTCGGTTGCCGGTCGCGTCAGATTACCACCTTGATGTCCTCCGGCACGTCGCGCAACCATGCTACGTGGGGCGTCCCTGTGTCCGCGTGCTCCAGACTCAAGTCAATCGTTGGGCACCGGAATACACATTGCAGTGTCTCTCGCGCAAGAACCCAACGAGGGTCAAACCGGAAGCCACCGCGAGGTTGACGGCGAGACTCGAGGGCGCACCGATGGCGGCCAGAATCGATACGCCGGAGCGCAGAGCCTTCTGCACCAGCTCGAAACTGGTGCGGCCGCTCAGGACGATGATGCGCTCCGAGAGCGGCAGTCGACCCGCCATCAGGCATTCGCCGATGAGTTTGTCGACGGCGTTGTGACGGCCGACGTCCTCGGCGAGGGCTAGCAGGCTTCCGGAGAAATCGAACAACGCGGCGGCGTGAATTCCGCCGGTGTCGCCAAACCTCGATTGCGCTTGGCGCATTCGCTCCGGTAGGCGCAGCAGCAAGGATAGATCGATCGTACCAGCGGCGGCGATGCGGGTGGCCGCCGCTCGGGCGATCGCGGCATCGAGTCCGGTGGTGCCGCACACGCCACAACTGGAACCCGCGGAAAAGCGCTGCGTCGCCATCTGCATTTCCATCCGCACACCGGGATTCAGACGCACATTGACGACATTGGGCCGGCGCGTGCTCGACTCGATGGCGTCGATGTCGCCTGCGGCGTCGATCATTCCCTCGCCGTACAGCAGACCCGCCGCCAGTAACTCGTCGTCGCCGGGGGTACGCATCGTCGTACCGAACGACACCGGTTCCGGGCCCAGCGCGGGATGGTGCAGGAGATATTCCAGCGGCGCTTCGACCGCCACCCTGTCATCCCGCTCCACGGCGGACTCCAGGCCGGTTCGCAGAATCCGGACCTGCAGCGTACCGCTCGATACCGGCCGCTCGTCGGGCCCGGACTGCAACGATTCCGTCGTTTTCATGATACTCAATATACTCGACTTCAAATGCGCACTGTGCTCCGCTGCGTCGACCCCGTTACCTGCTCAACTCGTTGAATCAGGCGTTAGCCGTCGCATTCTATGTTCGTTACCGAACAGACGCGCCGTGTCGCAATTCGTAGGGTTGACGCCTTGCCGTCGCCGCGGGAGCCATCCCATGCAGTTCTCGTTCCTTCAACCGAAGCATTGGCCCACGCTGGCCGGAATTGGAGCCTTACGCTGTTTGGAACTGCTGCCCTACGCGGCGCAGCGGCACCTGGCCACCGGCCTCGGGTTTCTGATCCGGCGCCTGCCGCTCGCCTATGTGCGCGTGGCGAAATGCAACATCGAGATTTGCATGCCGCATCTCGACTCCGGCGAGCGCGAGCACTTGCTGGCGGAACACTGCAGAAGCCTCGCCATGGGCCTGTGCGAGACCGCCATGACCTGGTGGAGCAGCAACCAACGGGTGCGGCGTCTCGCCCAAGTGGAGGGACTGGATCACCTCACAGCCGCACTGGCCGAAGGTCACGGCGCCATCCTGATCGGCGGCCATTTCACCACGATAGAACTCGCCACCCGTATTCTGGGCACCGTCGTGCCGCTAAATTTCGTTTTCAGGCCGATGAAGAATCAACTCCTGTCGCGCACGATGCACGATAGCTTTTGCCGGCACGGTAAACCGATTGCGCACAACGACATCCGCGCGATGATTCGTGCCCTCAGAAACAACGAGGTGGTGTGGTACGCGCCGGACCAGAGCTATCGGAAGAAGGGCGCGGCCATGGTGAAGTTCTTCGGTATTCCCGCCGCCACCACCACCGCAACCTCGCGTCTGGCACGACTCACGGGCGCGACGGTGCTTACCTACTTTCCCGAGCGGCTTCCGGGTACCGCGGGTTATCGAGTGGTCATCGGTCCTGGATTACAGGGTTTCCCCGGTGCTGATCCGGGCGAAGATGCGGAACGCTTCAATCGGTTGCTCGAGGAACACATTCGCAAGGTGCCGGAACAGTACTTCTGGATGCATCGGCGCTTCAAGGGATTGGACGCGGACTACCCCAACTACTACGGTCGCGACTCTCGCGATCGAGCCCAACGCCAACCCTCGGCGTGAAGCCAAGCCGGCGCGGGAAATCCATGGTTGTTGCATGCGATTTCTCTTGGATTTATCATCCGCGCACGGAGATGGCATCCTCCCGCTGACAATCAAACCGCCGCAAGGCTGATGACGCCTACCGATAGCACCCGAAGTTTAGGTGATCGTAGTGCGTTGCATGGACAAAGACATCCCGTTCTCTCCCGATCATATCGCTTGGGCGTTGACGGTATCCCCATCGCGTCGAGGGAACGATACGGTCGCATTTGCGGTCGCCTGCGGGGCACGGCGCGTGGCGGATGACGTCATGAGCACGAGGGAACGATGACCCGTGACCCAATGAATCCCGTCAGTGGCGAGATGGGGCCCGGGGACGACAGCAATCTTGCCGAGCCGCGCGATGCGGCGTCCGGCGGCACTCGCACATCCAATGCAATCAGGAAACCCAACATGGTCATGTCGATAGTGGCGATATCCGTGGGCGCCGCCTTGGGCGCTCTGCTGCGCTGGTATTTTGCGACTCGGCTCAACTCCTTGTTCCCGGCGCTGCCACCGGGAACGCTGGCCGCCAACATCGTCGGCGGGTACCTGATCGGCATCGCCATGGCGGTATTTCTGGCGTTCCCCGGCCTCTCGCCGTATTGGCGCTTGTTGACGGTGACCGGCTTCCTGGGCGGACTGACGACGTTCTCGACTTTTTCAGCGGAAGTCGTCACCGCGCTGCTCGAGGGCCGGACTCTGTGGGCTGTCTCGACGGTCGGCGCTCACGTGTGCGGCAGCGTCGTCATGACCTTATTGGGGGTGGCCACCGTGCGCCTGACGCGTGGTCTTCTGTAGCAGCCGGCGACCAGATGACGAGCATCCGCTCCGCGTCGCACAAAAATCACAAACCAGCGTCTTTCCCAGAGAGCTCATCTCGCCCTCCTCAAAAAGAATCGCACCGTAAGGTGCTGTAGCGATCACAAATGACCTGTGCGGCAGCCGATCTGCGGATAACCGCATCGGTAGCGGCGAATGACTACAGGGCGTGGTGACCGTACGGCTTGTCGGTGGCTCGAGCGCACTGTTGTAATTCTCCCAGGCTGGAGCTGTGGTGAGTTAGGACGAGTTTGCACTCGCAGCGGCGTTACTGGGGAAGGACTCATGAGACAAAACAATGAACAATAGTGGTCCGATCATGGGCAACGATAAGTTGCGCCTATGCATCTTGGCTGCCTTGTCGCTCGGTGCCAACGCGCTCGTCATGGCTCAATCGGTTCCGGATGCGGCCAACGCGTCGCCGGCCTCTACGGGTCAGGATGCGGCGCCGACGCCAACGGGGAGCTCGGAAGGCGCAACGGCTGCTCCGCCGGCCGTTCCCGCCGGCCCTGTCACCGAGGTATCGAAGCCCGAAAACAGCCTGGATGAAATCATAGTCACGGGTTCAACCTCCGAGCGCACTCTGCTCAACGCCTCGGTCGATGTGACGTTGGTCAAGCCGGTCGAAATAGAGCAATTCGCGCCGCGCACCACCGCGGACATCCTCAAGTTGATCCCCGGCATTTTCGTCGAGAGTACCGCCGGTCCGGTCTCGAACAATTACTCGGTCCGTGGCCTTCCCGGCGGCGGTCAGAGCTTCATCTCGCTGCAGGAAGACGGCATGCCGATTCTTTACGGCGGCGGCGGTGCCGACGAGTATTTTCAAAATGACATCACCATCGATCGCGTGGAGGCCGTGGAGGGCGGCAGTTCGGGTATTTTGTCGCCGAATGCGGCCGGCGCAAGCATCAACTTCATCTCGAAACCCATGGACTTCGATGAGTTGACGGGTGAGGGCCGCTTGCTGGGCGCCACCTATGGCGAGCAGCGCGCGGACCTGTATCTCTCCGGTCCCATCAAAGCGCTGGGCGACGGCGTCGCGTTCAGCGTGGGTGGCTACGCGGACTCGACCAAGGGTGAGCGTAGTTCGCCCTTTACGTTCCAGACTTATCACATCAAGGGCGCCCTCGAGAAAAAGTTCGATGCGGGCGGCTTCGTCAAGGTGACCTACAAACGGTGGGATGAACACGATCCTTACTATGCCGATATGCCTTATCGCTATGTCGATGGTCAGGTGTCGGGCGTTCCAGGACTCAATCCGCAATCGGGCAATGTGGTGGGGCCCGGTTTCGCGAACATCGGCGTACCCGATTCCTGCCTGACCGGCAATTGCATCAGAGATTTCAGCTCGTCAGAGGGCATCCATGGGACCGGCAATCAATATCGCATCGACTTCGAAATGCCCATCGACAACTCATGGAGCGTGTTCGCGAGAGCGCGCTTCCTGCAATCGAACTGGGATTTCAATGGGATTTTTCCGGGCAGCGGCGCCGGCAATGCCAGTCTGACCAGCGCTGCCAATTATCTGACGCCCGGCATCTCTCCGATCGCCGGCACCCTCGCGGCGGGGACGGCGGCGTTTCCCGGCACCACCCAGTTCGGCATCAGAAGCCTCGCGACCGGACAGATCATCGGCGGGTCGAATCTCGCGGCGCTCAACGCATTGAACGGCAACGGTCTGTTGCAACAGACGGTGTTGAATCAGGAATACGAGTCAACGCGCGATCTTGGCACCGACTTCGGCGTGAAGTACGCGCTGTCGGGCGGTGGCTGGAGCAACTCGCTCACGGTCGGCGGCATGTATTACCGCGTGCGCGTGTACAACGACCAGTCGGCCGTGGCCACGCTGCTCAACGGTGTCTCCAACAGCTCGGCGATCTACGACGTGGAGGCTCTGAACGCCGCCGGCGGCGTGGTCGGCACGCTGACCAATAATGGCTTGTTGAATTACGGGGATTGGGGCTCCGGCATTTTTTCCAGCACCTTGAATTCGTTCTCCGAATATTTCAACGATGAAGCCGCCCTGTTGGACGACAAGCTGCACGTGGATTTCGGTTTGCGACACGAGGACGTGAGTAACGTGTTGCTGACGGGTAACGTGGCGGCGGTACCGGCCGCGGTGCCCGCGGGTACCACCGGCTTGGCCCAGACGGTGGGCAGCACTTTCGACGGGACCTACACGCGCACGCAGTTCACCAGCATACCGACGTCGTATACGGTCGGTGCCAACTACACGATTACGCCCAATCTATCGGTATATGCCCGTTACGAAAACGGCAATCAGACCAATGGCGGCAACAATCTGAGTCCGCCGGCGCGTGTGGGACTGTCCGAAGTGGGGCTGCGCTACGGCGGATATGGGTTC
>Ga0116227_10000537_pt1 | contig 74680 bp, 69 predicted proteins | sample S1TSphgellanicum_FD_89693 | JGI IMG/M metagenome (GOLD analysis project Ga0116227, IMG submission 89693) | Host-associated microbial communities from peat moss isolated from Minnesota, USA - S1T2_Fb - Sphagnum magellanicum MG | ecosystem: Host-associated > Plants > Peat moss > Unclassified...
TATCCGCGGACTAAGCCCCTATCCTACTGCTTTTACAGAATTAAATGGCAAGATACTGAAGGTATACATGGCTACTAAAGAACCGGCCGTAGTTAATACCACGCCAGGTACCTTTAGTACCGACAATAAAACTTACCTGAAATTTGCTTGTACAGATGGCTACGTACACGTAACCGATATTCAGCTGGAAGGCAAAAAAAGAATGGGTGTTGAAGAATTCTTGAGGGGAGTAAAACTGTAGCCCCCCAGCCCCCTAAAGGGGGAGCAGAAGTTCATTAGCTCACTTGTTCATTAGTTTATTGGGGAATAAGTACCAATGAACTAATGAACCGATTAACCAATGAACATCAATAGACCGTCATAAAACACAATAAACTATAACATAACCAATTGCCTTTCTATTTTTGCGGCAAACTATTAAGCATAATGACGACACCAGAGCAAAGAATTGAGCAGCTTAAAACAGCAATTACCCCATTTCGTGAAAAACTGACCAGCCACCCGCTATATCAGAAAATTACTTCGTTGGATGACTTGCACATTTTTATGCAGCACCATGTTTTTGCTGTTTGGGATTTCATGTCGTTGCTTAAATCATTGCAGATAAGCCTTACCTGTGTGCAATTACCTTGGATACCTGTTGGCAATGCCAACACCCGCTACCTGATCAATGAAATTGTAACCGGCGAAGAAAGCGACGTTGACCAATATGGCAACCGTGGCAGCCACTTCGAGCTTTATCTAAAAGCAATGGAGCAAGCCGGTGCTACTCACGAAGCTATAGACAGCCTGTTGTTTGAGATGGCAAGTGGTAAGTTTGTTGACGAAGCATTGATCATTGCCGATATCCCGGTTTCGGCACGCAACTTTGTACAACACACTTTCGAGGTAATCGAAACTAATAAGCCGCACCTGCAAGCCGCAGTATTTACCTTCGGCCGCGAGGATCTGATCCCTGATATGTTTATCAGCCTGGTAAAAGAAATCAATCAACAGTTCCCTGGCAAAGTTGATACTTTCTTATACTACCTGGAAAGGCATATCGAAGTGGATGGAGATCACCACTCGCACCTGGCCTACCAAATGACCTCCGAACTTTGCGGCGATGATGACACCAAATGGGCAGAAGCCGAAGTGGCCGTTAAAGAAGCACTACAAGCACGTATTAATTTGTGGGATAGTATTTATGATACTGTTGCTAAAGATGCGTTAGTAGGCTAGTAATCAATTACACATCATTGCGAGCGATAGCGAAGCAATCTCATACCGATTAGTAATTACTTAAATATAGCAGAATTCGCTCTTCATTAGTAAAGGTTCTGTTGCTGCCTTGGAAGAGGCTATTTGAGGGCAAGGGTTGATTCGGTTCTCAAATAAGGAGCGGTGGCCTGACAGAAACGCGGGCCATGCGCAGGGCTCGTGCGGCGAAGCATTTTTCTGTCTTGATTTTTTGGTAACTTTTGGATCAAGCCAAAAGTTACTAGCCCCTGCGGCAATGAGCAGACTGACAATTATAATAACACAGCACTCTCATAATCACCAAAAGCGTTAATCAAAGCACTGTCCATACAAAGTTCGCGATTGCTTCGTACCTCGCAATGACGACAGGTAAGATTAGCGTCTCGATTCCTACCTATCTATTCCTGATTCTCTTCCCTACCCTTTATTCAACTCATCCATTAAACTCTTGCTCAGCCTATTAAAATAGCGCTTTACGCCAAAACCCATTACCCATTGTATACCACGGGTTGCGTTAGTTAAAAACACTTCATCGGCTTCGTAAAGTATGTTGGGATTAATTTGGGCTTCGGTTACAGGGATTTCGAGCTTGAGGGCTAAATCTATTACAACCTTGCGCATAATACCGCCCACACAGCCCTCGCTTAACGCTGGTGTATATAGGTGATTATTGTACCAAACAAAAATATTAGAGCTGATGGCTTCGCACAAAAACCCGTTTTGGTTTAGCAAAAATGCATCGTCCAGCTTGGTTTGCGATTTATAAATGCCTGCCATTACGTATACCAGCGAGTTGCAGGTTTTATAATTAGAGAGATAATTAAGCGGCTTGGCCAGTTCGGTAAAAACATCCATGATCAGGCCACGATTATTTAGCTCATAAAAGTCGTGCTCCATGGGTTCCAGTTCCATGCAATAGCTGGCTTTGTTATCAACTGGAGTATATAGGCCATCAGCATCACGATAAACAGTGAGGCGCAGGCGGCCATTCTTTATTTTGTTGCGGATGGCCAAATCAGTGGCTTTCTCTTTCAGAAACCACTCGTCCATTTGCGAGTAGCCATCCATCTTGAGGGCTTTCATGCCGGCTTGCAAGCGGTCGGCGTGTAAATCGGGGAATTGGAGCTGGCCTTTAATAAGGCGCATGCTCTCAAAAACACCATCCCCATACCTAAAGGATCTGTTGGTTACGGTAAGCACCTTGCTATCTGCAGGGATAAGTTCGCCGTTAAAGTTGATGAAAAGCGGTTTCATTGATAAATGCAGAACAATAAATTAGGCGTTTTGATCTGCCGGAGTACCAATATATTTTCGCCACTTGGTTAAAACCGACTCAAAATCCTGTGGCAAAGCCGATTCGAAGTGCATATATTCTTTCTTCGATGGATGTTTGAAGCCTAAAGTTTGGGCATGCAGGGCTTGCCGTGGCATCAGTTCAAAACAGTTTTCAACAAACTGCTTGTACTTGCCAAACATGGTACCCTTTAAAATTTTATCCCCTCCATACATGGCATCACTAAATAAAGAGTGGCCAATATGTTTCATATGCGCGCGGATTTGGTGCGTGCGGCCTGTTTCCAACTGGCACTCAATTAGCGTAACATAGGTAAAGCGTTCTAGCACCTTATAGTGCGTTACAGACCATTTCCCTTTTTCCGGGTCATCATATATCGACATTACCCTTCTGTCGTTCACACTGCGGCCTATATAGCCGGTTACAGTACCGTCTGTTTCCAGATCACCCCAAACCAGTGCAATATATTTGCGGGTAATGCTATGATCAAAAAACTGACGCGCCAGGTAGGTCATAGAGCGTTCGTTCTTACTGATCAGCAATAGCCCGGATGTATCTTTATCTATCCGGTGCACTAACCCAGGGCGGCCATCATTACCCGGCAATTGCGGTAATTGCTGAAAGTGATACACCAATCCGTTAACCAGCGTGCCTGTATAATTATTATAACCGGGGTGTACCACCATACCGGCAGGTTTGTTTAGCACCAGTACATCATCATCTTCGTAAACAATATTTAGCGGGATATTTTCCGGATAAACCTCGGTATCGCGTGGCGGATGCGGCAATACCACAGATATTACATCATTAGGCTTTACCCTATAGCTGGATTTAATTTCTTTTTGATTAACCAGCACGTTACCCTGCTCAATAGCATTTTGCACACGATTACGCGTTGCATTTTCGATACGCGACATCAGGAATTTGTCCACCCGCAAAAGCGACTGTCCCTTGTCAACTATAATCCGAAAATGCTCATACAAATCCTGTTCGTCCTGCTCGTACGAGTCTGTTTCTTCTACCATTGCTGCAAAAATAGTCGTTTTTTAATAAGTATACAGTATTGCGATTTTTGTAGTGGAAATGAAGGGAGCGGTGATCACATCACCTGCAAGAGGATTTCGGCCTAAACTACCTATCTTTAGATATTCTTTCACCCAGCTTAATGACAAGATTAACAAAAGCCTAAGTTTGTTATATAATGATATTTGATTTAGAGATCTACAGCCCGGTTCAGCAAATTAAACATCCCTTGTTTGATGCAAAAGGGCTGCAGGTTTATATAAAACGCGATGATATGATACACCCGGTATTATCGGGTAATAAGTGGCGCAAACTGAAATATACACTTGTAAAAGCCAAGGAAGCCGGTAAAACTCATCTCGTAACTTTTGGCGGTGCTTACTCCAACCACCTATTAGCAACAGCCGCAGCGGCCGCTAAATTTGGCTTTAAATCAACCGGTTTTGTTCGGGGCGAAGCGGTAACTAACGATACCCTGTTTCTTTGCCGACTGCATGGTATGCATTTAATATTTGTTGATAGGGAAAGCTATCGCGATAAGCTAGCTTTATTCGATCTGCATTTCGGACAAGACGCCTCCGCTTTTTTTATTGATGAAGGCGGCGCTTCTGTAGAGGCTGCCCTTGGATGCAGCGAATTGGTTGCAGAACTCCCCCAAACCTACGATCACCTCTTTTGCGCCTGCGGAACAGGGACTACAGCTGCGGGCATACTTAACGGCTTGCAGCATTTGCCCACCCTATTCCATGCCGTGCCGGCATTAAAAGGCGGGGAATTTATCGCTGATGAAATTAAGCGGTATACCGAGCATAATCCTATCTACGAGCTACATATCCAATATCACTTTGGCGGCTACGCCAAAACCACGCCCGAGCTTATTGGCTTTATTAAAGACTTTATCGCCTCAACTGGAATATTGATCGAACCTGTTTATACCGGTAAAATGATGTATGCCTTGTTTGATTTGGCAGTTAAAGATCACTTTAAACCAGGCAGTAGTATTCTGGCGATACATACCGGTGGGTTGATTGGGTTGCTGGGGATAAAGGAAAAGTTTCTTTAGAATCGAGAGTCGGGACAATTATTATTATCTCCGCCGTCATGCTGAACTTGTTTCAGCACCCCACAGGACAGGTGTAAACTCTTATTCTACTCAGCATGTGGGGTGCCGAAACAAGTTCGGCATGACGGGTTGAGACTCATCCATTTCACCAAATTACGCTGAACCAAAACCATCATCGGTACAAAAACCAACTTTAAACATTTTAAACATACTTTTTCCGCTATCGGTTCAAAAAAGGCCTAAATAGTTTATTTTAAGGGTTTTTTATAACTTTGGGTAAAGCACCTTAATATGGAAAACACGCTCATTACACCACAAAACGTTCAGTCTACACTAAGCAAGCATATCCTGGCCGATGGTTTCGACCTGACGTTTGATATGGAAAAAAGTAAGGGCGTTTACATCTACGATTCTAAATACGACCGTACGCTACTCGACTTTTTCACCTGCTTTGCATCCGTTCCCCTTGGCTATAATCACGCTAAAATGATCAACGACGAGGCCTTTAAAAAAGACCTGTTATTGGCTGCTTTAACCAACCCCTCAAACTCCGATATCTATACCGAGCAATATGCCCGTTTTCTGGAGATGTTTGATCGTGTGGGAATACCGGAATATCTGCCCCATGCTTTCTTTATCTCTGGCGGTGGTTTAGCTATCGAGAACGCGCTTAAAACAGCAATGGACTGGAAAGTGCAGAAAAACTTTGCCAAGGGTTATAAAACTGAGAAAGGTTTTAAGGTGATCCATTTTGAACATGCTTTTCACGGCCGTACAGGTTATACCATGAGTTTAACCAATACACAACCGGTTAAAACCCGTTGGTTTGCCAAATTCGAGTGGCCAAGAATCAGAATCCCATTTATCCATTTTGATGAATTTAAAAATAACCCGGAAGAATTATATGAACGCGAGGCGCAGTCTATCGCCCAAATAGAAAAAGCTTTTCAGGATAACAAGGATGATATATGCGCTATTATTATAGAGCCTGTACAGTCTGAAGGTGGTGATAACCATGTACGCCAGGAGTTTTTAGAGCAATTGCGTAAACTGGCTGACGAATATGAAGCCATGCTAATTTATGACGAGGTACAAACCGGCGTAGGCCTTACCGGTAAGTTTTGGTGCCATGAGCATTTTGGCGAAAATGCCAGGCCTGATATTATTGCATTTGGTAAAAAAATGCAGGTATGTGGTATTTTGGTGAGCCGCCGGGTTGAAGAAAACCCGGATAATGTATTTACTGTATCATCGCGCATTAACTCAACCTGGGGTGGCAACCTTACAGATATGGTACGGGCAACCAAAATATTAGAAATTATTGCAGAAGATGATCTTTGCGCCAACGCGGCCCAGACCGGGCAATACCTGCAAGATCAATTAACCGCGCTAAGCCATACTACAGACCTGATTACCAATATCCGTGGTAAGGGACTACTTACTGCTTTTGATTTTCCGGATAGCGATACCCGCAATAAGTTTATAAATATGGGGCTAGAAAATAATACTATGTTTTTAGGCTGCGGAGATAGAAGTATACGTTTCCGTCCGGCACTTATTATGCACAAAGATCATATCGATGCGGGTATAAAAACCACTTCTCACCTACTTAAACGTTTGTAAAGTGTAATATTATTGCTACAAGTGTCTTTTTAACACATTGCGAGGAATCTTTTTTAGCCATAACATACTATTATTGCTATTTATCGTTTATAATCATAAACAATAATATTTTTTGATAGGTGTAAATACCTTGCCCACCCCTCAATGGCGCAGTCTATTTACTATTTTACAAATAGGGTACTAAAAGTAACATGAGCAAACACACTGAAAAACTAAAAAGACAACTCCTGGAAATATCAGAGGTTGTAAATGCATTTCAATCAGAGGCTGTGCAATTACGCATTGTTGAGAAATTATTAGACTCAATGATGGAGAGCGACAGGTATGAAAGCGATGGCTATGATCAGAGCAGAAGAATTCATAGAACTGAAAATGGCGAAGACGTTGGTTATGCACCCACTAAAAAGAAACCGGGAGCAACCAAAATTTTATACCAATTGCTGGGCAGCGATTTTTTTGCAGAAGCACGCTCAATTTCATCTATTGCAGAATATTGCAGGGAGCACTTTAATACCGACTTTAAAACTTCAGAACTTTCGGGTATACTTTTAAAACTGTCGAACGAGAACAAACTCATCAGGCAGCGAAGCCAGGATAATAACCGCTTCGAGTATATCAAATCATAAAAAGGAAAAGCCCCGATTGCATCGGGGCTTTTCCTTTTTATAGGTGAGCTATTAATCCGATAACTATCGGATGGGTTAAGTGGTTAATTGATTCTCTGCTTCTTTCAACTACTTACTTAATCAACCATTCACTACTCACTAATTACCTGAGATCAAACAAATTATCCACCCCTAGTAAACTACGGGATGTAAAGCCTTCGGCATATTTAGCACCGATGCTTTTGCCGAACTCGCGGGCACGGGCTTCTACAACCTGTATAAACTCTGGCGAAGAGATATAGGTCTGCGGCTCATTCTCCCAGTCCGGGTTATGGAACTGAGAACCATAGGCATAAATGCTGGCTATCTTAGTGTCCCAATATTCGGTAACGTCTATTAAAATATCTGGTTTAATGTAACGGTCTTGTATAAAATGCAACACATGTTTTGGCCGCCATTCTTGCTGATTTTCACCATTTAAAGTGGTTTCTACTTTGCGTAATCCTGCTAAAAATGAAGCATCCTCAATAAGCTGACTGGCGCGGCCATGATCTGGGTGGCGATCATAGTAGGCGTTGCCAATTATAATCTCCGGTTGATACTTACGTATAACTTCGATTATCTGCAATTGGTACTCTTTAGTATTAGTAAAAAAGCCATCAGGCATCCCCAGGTTTTCCCGGATGGTTAACCCGAGTATCTTGCTTGCCGCAGCTGCTTCCTGGTCCCTTATTTCGGCCGAGCCACGGGTGCCCAGTTCACCGCGGGTTAAATCAACCACACCAACTTTTTGGCCCATGGCTAAGTGCTTTAATATGGTGCCTGCGCAACCTAGTTCAGCATCGTCTGGGTGTACGGCTAAAACAAGTATATCTAACTTCGTAGTCATAAAAGAAATTCAAATTATTGGGCCAGCAGTTGCGCTATCTTCTTGGTTATTTTAGATGCGCCGGGCTTGGTAAAGGGATAAAAGAAATCAACCACCTTACCATTCTTATCAATCAGGTATTTGTGGAAGTTCCATCTTGGTGCGGCTTTAACTTTTCCATTTTGTTTTTTATCAGCCAAAAACTGGTAAAGTGGGTCGGCATAAGTACCTCTCACCCGCATCTTATCAAACACCGGGAAATTGGTATCAAAGCGTTCGCAAAAAGTAGCAATGGCTTCGCCTTCCAAAGGTTCTTGCCCGCCAAAATCGTTGGATGGGAAAGCCAGAATCTCGAAATCTTTACCTAATAAAGACTTTTTAAGTTCAACCAGATCGGCCAATTGAGGAGTAAACCCACATTGCGATGCGGTATTTACAATCAGTAAAACTTTATTTTGGTAATGCCCGAGGCTTATAGGTTCGCCATTTAGCTGTTTAACGCTAAACTGGTAGATGTTATCGTTTTCCATTAGTACAAAGATGAGGTATAACCTGCTTCGTGCAAAATGGTTTCTATATCACGTTCTGTGGTGGGGTCGTATTGTTCTTTCAGGTTGTGCCCAAAAATACGGGCCACAGATTGGAACATAAATGCGTGGAATCCGCCTTTCAAATCTTTAGCCATTGCAAAACTGGTGGTACCGGTTTCGCGGCTTACCAATTTAATTAGCACCTCACCCTGCGTTATGGTAAGGTTCTTTATTTCGCGGTTAAAAAGCTCTTTGATTTGGGCTTCGCAGGCGTTAATCATTTCCTTCTGCTTGCTTTTATCTGATGTGGTGGCCAGATCGCGTTGTAACTGTGCATAACGCTGACTAGCAAACTTAGCGTAAGGCAATACTTTAATTACATTGTATCTGAGACGATAAAATGCCTGGCGATCAGCCTCGCTAGTAAATATGCGGGTATCAACAATCTTAACTTCGGGTGTAACTACCCAAGGCACCAACTCGCCATCCAACACAGTCATATATGTTTTGATGGTGTCATTTTTACCCGTTTTAGGGTGCGGCAAGTCCACTTGCGCATTGGCAAGGCCTGCAAAACCACATAACAGAAGTAAAAACGTAAAAAATTTCATATATTTACTATTACAAAATTAATGCATTTTTTTTGTGATTTTCACACACAACCTATAATTAATTTTCTTGTTACCTGTTAGATACTATAGTAGTTACGCCGTATTATGAAAGAATTAGTGATTGATTTGGAGGCTGAGAAGAATGAAATTCTGAAAAGATATCGGGCCTTGCTGCGTGCGTGTAAGCCTACTATGCAAAAAGGGGATAAACGCCTCATCCGCCTTGCTTTTGATATGGCCCTCGAAAGCCATAAGGATATGCGTCGCAAATCTGGCGAGCCTTATATATACCACCCTATTGCCGTTGCACAAATAGCAGCCGAAGAAATTGGCCTGGGTACCACATCTATTGTGTGTGCCCTGTTACACGATGTGGTTGAAGATACCGATGTGACTCTCGATGATATTGAACGCGAGTTTGGTAAAAAGGTAGCTAAGATCATTGACGGGCTGACCAAGATTTCGGGTGTATTTGATACCAATAGCTCGTTACAGGCAGAGAACTTCCGTAAAATGCTGCTTACCCTTGCAGATGATGTAAGGGTGATTTTGATTAAGCTGGCAGATCGTTTGCATAACATGCGCACGATGGAGTTTATGCCGCGCGACAAGCAGTTGAAGCTATCGTCTGAAACGGTTTACCTGTACGCTCCCCTTGCCCACCGCCTGGGTTTATACGCGATAAAATCTGAACTGGAAGACCTTTCTATGAAATATATGGAAAGCGAAACTTACCAGTTCATCAAAAATAAGCTCAACGAGAAAAAGGCTGAACGCGAAAGATTTATCCGCGATTTTATCGACCCGATAAAAAAAGTTTTAGAATCACAAGGCTTAAATGCTGAGGTTTTCGGCCGGCCGAAATCTATCCACTCCATCTGGAATAAAATGAAGAACAAATCGATCCCTTTTGAGGAGGTGTATGATTTGTTTGCTATCCGGATTGTGCTGGATAGCCAGCCCGAGAATGAAAAATCTGAATGCTGGAAAGCTTATTCTATCGTTACAGATGAGTATCGCCCCAACCCGGATCGTTTGCGCGATTGGATTTCATCGCCAAAAGTAAACGGTTACGAATCGCTCCACACTACCGTAATGGGGCCGCGTGGCCAGTGGGTAGAAGTGCAGATCCGTACCAAACGAATGAATGAGATTGCCGAAAAAGGTTTTGCCGCACACTGGAAATACAAAGAATCATCGTCTGATAATGGCCTTGATCAGTGGATCCACAAGGTGCGCGAAATGTTGCGTAACCCGGATAGCAATGCATTAGACTTTTTGGATGATTTTAAAATGAACCTCTTCTCTGACGAGATTTTCATTTTTACACCCAAAGGTGCACTATTGCAGTTACCGTTGAACGCCACCGCCTTGGATTTTGCCTTCGAGATTCACTCTGATGTAGGCGCTAGCTGTATAGGTGCTAAGGTTAACCACAAGCTGGTTCCGCTGAGCTACAAGCTACAGAATGGCGATCAGGTAGAGATTATTACTTCGAGCAAGCAAACACCGAAGGAAGATTGGCTCAACTTTGTGGTTACCGCAAAGGCTAAAGCCAAAATTAAATCGGCCTTAAAAGAAGAGAAACGCAAGATTGCTGAAGACGGTAAAGAGATATTAGAGCGTAAGCTGAAATCCTTAAAAATTACTTACAACTCTGATAATATCCATAAACTAAGCTATTACTTCAAACTCGGCTCAACCCAGGATCTGTTTTACAACGTTGCCAAAGGGTTGATCGATATGAAAGACCTGAAGGAGTATCAGATCTCTGAAAAGAGCGTTGAAAATAAGCCACAGGATAAAATTGAGCCCGATCAGGTGCAGAGTATGCTGCGCAATATCAAAACTAAAGACAGCGATATATTGCTGATTGGCGAGGATATGCAGAAAATAGATTATAAGCTGGCTAACTGCTGTAACCCCATACCCGGCGATGATGTGTTCGGCTTTATTACCATTAACGATGGTATTAAAATTCACCGCACAAACTGCCCTAATGCTACAAAGCTGATGAGTAACTACGGTTATCGTGTGGTTAAAGCCCGTTGGACCAATCAGCACGAACTGGCGTTTTTAACGGGCTTACGCATTACCGGTATTGATGATGTTGGCTTGATCAACAAGTTAACCACCGTAATATCGAACGACTTTAAGGTAAACATGCGTTCTATTACAGTTGATAGCGATAACGGGATTTTCGAAGGCTCTATCATGGTTTATGTGAATGATCGTGAGCACCTGGACAACCTGATTAAGCGCCTTAAAACTGTAAAAGGAATAACCAATGTAACCCGTTTTGATTCGGCCCCTGCGGTTGAGAAAGCGAGTTAGGTTATTGGTGAGTGGTTGATTAAGTGAGTGGTTAGATTTTGTTAACCTAATGCAACTTAATCAACTACTTAGGCCAATCAACTTAATCAGCCTTTAAACAAACCAAAATAATTAATACCTTTGAACTGCTAAATATTAACTATGCCTCAGCAGGAAACCATTGATATGGTTAAAAAAATTTTCGAGGCGTATCTCGAAAATAAAAGCCTCAGGAAAACCCCTGAACGCTTTGCCATACTAGAAGAAATTTATTCAAGAAGCGATCATTTTGATGTGGAATCATTGTACATCCACATGAAAAACAAAAAGTATCGCGTAAGCCGCGCTACCGTATATAATACCTTAGAGCTATTAGTATCGTGCGACCTGGTTACCAAGCACCAGTTTGGTAAAAACATGGCGCAGTTCGAAAAATCATACGGATACAAGCAACACGATCACATTATCTGCATTGATTGCGGCAAGGTGGTTGAATTTTGCGACCCGCGGATCCAGCAAATACAAAGCATGATGGGCGACCTGCTCAAATTTGAGATCAGACACCACTCTTTAAATCTTTACGGAAACTGCAGCAAATTAAAAGAAGGTTTCTGCGACAGAAAAGTATCATAATTAATCGAAGTTAATTTGAGCAAAGCTTAGTTTCACTAAGCTTTTTAAATTTTATACCAATAAATACATTGATGATGATACCTTTGCGTTGTTTTTCAAGCTACGCTTCTAACCACCCGTCATGCCGAATTTATTTCGGCATCTCACAGGACAAATAGACCCTTAGTTTACCAACAACACAAAATATAACCCAGCATGTGGGATGCCGAAACAAGTTTGGCATGACATGCTTTTTTAGTTTAGTAAAGAATTATTTTAAAATAATGGCTGTTGATGTTTTATTAGGCCTCCAATGGGGCGACGAAGGTAAGGGAAAAATTGTTGACGTATTGAGCGCAGGTTACGACCTGATTGCCCGTTTCCAAGGCGGGCCAAACGCCGGACACACCCTTGAGTTTGATGGTAAAAAGTTTGTACTGAACACCATCCCTTCAGGTATTTTCTTCGAGAATACCATGAACCTGATTGGTAATGGCGTAGTGATCGACCCGATCACGCTTAAAAAAGAGCTGGACAAGCTGAAAGATGCCGGTCATGATCTGCTCGCTAAAAAGAATCTTCAGATTGCTAAAAAGGCGCACCTGATTATTCCAACTCACCAATTGCTGGACGCCGCTTCTGAAAAGAAAATGGGCGACGGTAAAATTGGCTCAACCCTTAAAGGTATCGGCCCAACCTATATGGATAAAACCGGCCGTAACGGTTTACGTATTGGTGATATCACCTTGCCAGATTTTAAAGAGCGCTACCAGAAATTGGCTGACAAGCATACTTCTATGCTGCAAGCTTTATATGGCGAAGTTCCTGATTTTAGCGAACGCGAAGCAGCTTTCTTTGAAGCCATTGAACTGATTAAAAAGTTCCCTTTGGTTGATTCTGAGCATTTGGTTAACAACTACATTAAAGAAGGTAAAAAAGTATTGGCAGAAGGTGCACAAGGTGCCATGCTGGATATTGATTTTGGTTCATATCCTTTTGTTACTTCATCAAATACTACTGCTGCAGGTGCATGTACCGGCTTAGGTATTGCCCCACGCCAAATTGGCGAAGTGATTGGTATTTTTAAAGCATACTGTACCCGCGTTGGTGGTGGCCCCTTCCCTACCGAGCTGGATAACGAAGTTGGTGAAGAGTTACGCAAAATTGGTCACGAATTTGGTGCTACCACTGGTCGCCCACGCCGTACCGGTTGGATTGATCTTCCTGCGTTAAAATATGCGATTATGCTTAACGGAGTTACCGAATTGGTAATGACCAAAGCCGATGTATTGAGCGGTTTCGACAAAATCTACGCTTGTACACACTACAACTACAATGGCGAAGTGATTGATTATATGCCATATGATATTTGTTCTATTATGCCAATCCCTGTTTACCAGGAAATTGACGGCTGGAACGAAGACTTAACCGGCATTACCGAATTATCTGAAATCCCCGCCAAACTGCAATCATACATTGATTTCTTAGAAGCAGAACTACAGGTACCTGTCAAATATTTATCAGTAGGCCCGGATAGAAAGCAAACTTTGGTGTTGCAATAAGATATCCAATTCGTTATTACGAATACGAGTAATCCCGTACATTACATCTGTAGCGTACGGGATTTTCTTTTTTAGCCAGCCCCACATAACACTCCACATCAATTTTCACTTCAAGGTTTTTGTTAGCCATTTCAACCAAAAAATAATAGAAAAGTAATTGAAAGATTTTTTTTATTGATATATCAATTATATTTGTATCAATGAAAACAAAAATGACAATAAAAATTTTCTTCGTCCCAATACTTCTAAGTATAACAATAACTTGCTTTGCTCAAAACCACAATCTGGATAGTACGGTAAAGGCAATTATGCAAGAAAATCATATTGCAGGTTTATCTGCAGCTGCTATTGATAGCGGCAAAATTACCTGGAATGGTTATTACGGATACCAAAATATCGAGCTACAAAAGCCTGTTACAGCACGAACTTTATTTGTGGTAGCATCAACATCTAAAACTATTACAGCCGCCGCGCTGATGCAGCTCTACGGCATGGGTAAGTTTAAAATGAATGATGATATTAATAAATATCTGCACTTTAAGGTTGTTAACCCTAATTATCCAAATGTACCGATCACCTTTAGCCAGCTACTTCGACATCGCTCAACTATCCGGGATAATGTAGACTATCTCGGTCCGTTTTGGGAAGTAAATAAAGGAGACCCAACAATACCGCTCGGCACTTTTTTGAAGGACTACCTTGCCGTAGGAGGGAAACACTATGATGCCCGTAAGAACTTTTTTAGCGAGAGACCAGACAGCGCATTTCATTATAGTAATATAGGGGTGGCATTAGTTGGTTATTTGGTAGAGCGCATATCAGGCATGCCTTTCGATCAATATTGCAAACAGAATTTATTCACTCCGCTGGAAATGACCACTTCTTCCTGGCATTTAAGTGGCTTGGATACAACCCAATTAGCTATGCCCTATGACTATAGCGATTCCCTGAAAAGGTTTGTTCCGTTAGGATTTGGTGGTTATCCTGATTACCCAGCAGGCACCTTGCATACTACCGCCTTGCAATTCGCTAACTTTTTAATATCGTGGACGCAGGATGGAAAATTTAAGAACAAACAGGTATTTAAACGAAGCGCCGTACAACTTTTAACACCCGATGAAACCAATTTAGGCTATTATACATGGTTTTTAAATGGCACCAATAAAGGAGAACTTATTTATAACCATACCGGTGGGGATAACGGAGTGATGAGCTTTATTGCATTTAACCCCAAAACTAAAAAAGGCATGGTATTTATGATGAACGGCTCTTTAAACTCCCGCGACGATTTTAAGAAGCTTATTAATGTAATCTATTATAATACGCTTTAATAATTGATAATTTATGAATGACCAAGAAAAGTTAGAGGATATTTTATTTTATTCGTTCGAACGATCAATTAAAAGCTATAGGCAACTTGCACAACAGCAGCTTGTTAAACACGGTTTTGATATTACAATTGATCAATGGCTATTATTAAAAACTCTTCATGATAACCCGGAACAAACACAACAGCAAATTGCGCTGACTATATTTAAAGACTTTGCTTCTGTTACCCGCATTGTAGAACTCCTTGTACGAAAAGAGTACATCGTTCGTTATCCGCACCCTACAGATCGTAGAAGGTTTAAACTAAAATTGACTGAAAGTGCTGAAAAACTATTAAGCAATATGCAGCCAGTAATTGAAACCAATAGAAGAACAGCCCTAAAAGATATTAGTGAACAGCAGATCCTTCAATTTCAACAGGTGTTAAACCTTATTTACAATAACTGTAAAAGTTAAATGAGTTTGGAGACTAATTAAATACCCACTACCATTATAATATTATATTTAGAAGCTAGCTTTGCCTGGCCTTTAGTATTTTTGCACTGTGATCTTCCATCCCGATAACGTCTCTCAGTTTAAACAGAAAGCCTTGCAATGGGCCGCAACTTTTGAAGTATGTTGTTATCTCGATTCCAATAGCTTTACCGATCAATACTCCAAATTTGATGCGCTGATTGCAGCCGGAGCAAAAGCAGAAGTGACCGCCCAGGCTGGCAATGCCTTCGATGCACTATCAGATTTTAAGTCGAAGCATACCGAATGGATGACCGGCTTTTTAGGTTATGATTTAAAGAATGAGACAGAACAGGTAAGTTCAACAAACGCAGATCATCTGCAATTCCCTGATTTGTATTTCTTTGTTCCACAACACCTCATTATCATTAAAAATAATGAGGTATATATTCAGGCTGATGGTGCAGAGGAATTGTTTAAAACGATCAATGAGTTTGGTATTATACACGAAACTATATCACCACAAGTCAACATCCAAACCCGTTTTAATAGAGAAGAGTACGTTGATACTGTAAATAAAATTAAAGCACACATTAGTCGCGGCGATATTTATGTTACCAACTTTTGCCAGGAGTTTTATACGGAGGATGCTTCAATAAATCCTGTTGATATATTTCAAAAGCTCAATGAGGCCTCACCTAACCCATTTGCTTGTTTCTTTAAATACCATCAGCAATATATTCTCTGTGCCTCGCCCGAAAGATTTTTGGCTAAGCGAGGTAATAAGCTAGTTTCTCAACCTATCAAGGGCACTGCCAAGCGGGGCGCCAATAAAGTAAGTGATGATGTTATTATCCAGCAATTACGCAGCAATCCCAAAGAGCAGCAAGAAAACGTAATGATTGTTGATTTGGTTCGAAATGATCTCACCCATTCGGCCATTCCGGGTACAGTTAAGGTAGAAGAATTGTTCGGCATTTATAGCTTTAAACAGATCCACCAAATGATCTCTACTATTGTTTGTGAGCTAGATACCGATGGGGCTATTGTAGAGGCAGTCAGAAACACTTTCCCAATGGGCAGCATGACTGGCGCACCCAAACTAAGCGCTATGCAACTGATGGAACAATACGAGCTAACCAGGCGCGGTGTTTATTCAGGCGCGGTAGGGTACTTTAGTCCGGCCGGTGATTTTGATTTTAATGTGGTAATTCGTAGTATCCTCTATAACGAAGTAGAAAAGTACTTGTCGTTTCAAGCAGGCAGTGCCATTACCTATCACGCCGATGCAGCTTTTGAATATGAAGAATGCTTATTAAAGGTAAAAGCGATTATGGAAGTATTGGGGCAGTCTTAATCTTTCCGGCAACTCTAACAGCCACATCAGACCCATTGGCGAAGAAAGCAGAATATGGCTGTTTCTTTAAATAAGGTTCAAAATCGGCACCGTAAAGCGTAGTAATATCGGCATCAAATATAGGGTCTTTCACCTCTGCTACCTGCCACAATATATGCTCAACCGCATACTCCAGCGTATTGGTATCGTGGATGCGATTATAACCCCAGTAATGTTCGAAAATAAATTCTTCGGGGCTACCGGGTTTTATATCTGTATAAGTATTACTTATCGTAGCGCCTAATTTATTCCAACGGCCTTTCAATTTCCATTCGTAATCAAAATAAGTATGTTCATCACCCTTTGGCACTACACTGTGCCGCATAGGTAATGCCTTATAATGCTCGTTATATAGATTATTGGCTACAATGGGGATAATATGCTTAGGCACAATCTCGCTGATAAACACCGCTCCCCGCTTCCACTCCTTACCATCAAAGTATCGCACGTAAAAGCGCAGGTTCACTTCCTCAAAGTTGATGTGCCAAGGCCATTTAATTCCCATAACCCGGGTATCTAAAAACATAAAGCCAACCATGCTTACCAAAGCTTTACCTTCCCAAAGATCAAGTTCAGTAAAAGCAGGTATGTACGGTTTTAGAATTTCAGGATCAACTTCATAATTGAGCATTAAAAGGTTTTTCCACTGCGCGGTTAAAAATCTAAGCTTTGCCATATTACTTGCGGTAATATTTCATAGCCTCCGGTATGGCATTTTGTATAGCTGCAATGCGGGTGGCATCGGCAGGGTGTGTACTTAAAAATTCTGGTGTACCACTGCTGGTATTCGACGCTGCCATGCGTTTCCAAAAATCAATCGCATTATGAGGGTCGTAACCGGCCATGGCCATAAAAGTAAGCCCTAGGCGATCTGCTTCTGATTCCTGGTTACGGGAATATTTTAGCAAAACTAATGATCCGCCTACACCATAAAGTTGGTTAATAATACCCAAGGTAGCTGATGATGAGTTTGCGGCCGAAACCCCAATAGCAGTCCCCAATCCCTGAGTTACATATTGCTGTGAAACCCGCTCGGCAGAGTGATGGGCAATCGCATGGCCAATTTCGTGCCCTAGTACGGTTGCCAATCCGGCATCGTCTTTAGTATAGGGTAAAATACCGCTATAAACAGCAACCTTACCACCGGGCATACACCAGGCGTTAACTTCGGCACTTTGTATCAGCGTAAACTGCCAATCGAAGTTGTATTGATTAGCGTAACCGTTTTGCTTTAAATAATTCTGGATTGCAGTAGCCAATTGATTACCAACTCGCTGCACACGTTGCGCATCGGCAGAACTAGCTATAACTTTAGTTTTGGGATCGGTCAATAATTGGCGGTAGCTGGTAGCTGCGGATTGGTTGATCTCGGCATCGCTCACTACATTAAATTGCTTGCGGCCGGTTATGGGTACCGTTGAACAGGAAAACAGTGTAACAGCAATAACCATTACATATAAAAGGTTTGATCTTCTCATTTTGCGTCAGGCAGTTTTCTTCTTAAACAAGTTAACTTTCGACTCTTTACCTTTCAATAAGCGTTCGATGTTTTTTTGGTGAGTAACCAATATAAGTACACACATGCACATGCCATATATTACTACAGCCCTTATAGATACCGGGAACACAAATGCCACCGCTATAGGATAAGTAAAACCAGCTATGATAGAACCCAATGATACATACTTGGTTATTAGCAATACCAAAATAAATACGAACACACAAAGCAAAGCAGCCTGCAAATGCACAGCCAAAACCATTCCAAACAGCGTAGCTATACCTTTACCACCTCTAAAACCTGCAAAAATCGGGAATAAATGGCCCATTACAGCTGCAATACCAAAAGCGAGCTCGTAATTGGTAAATACAATTGAATTATGATTACCCACCATTGAAAGGGGTATAAAGTAGGCCAGATTAGTAGCTGTCCATCCTTTTAGTATATCAATAAGCATAACAGGTATACCGGCCTTTTTGCCCAACACCCTAAACGTATTGGTAGCCCCTGCATTACCACTGCCATACTCCCTGATATCTATGCCATAAAATGCCTGGCCTATCCATACCGCCGTAGGTATCGAGCCAAACAAATAAGCCAGAATAAGCACAGAAATAGAATAAACAGATATCATTTTACCACAATATTACTAAAAGATATGTTAGTAATTAAGTTGTTCATTCTTTAATCGCTTTTAAGCTCAGGTCTAAACTATTAACAGAATGCGTAAGCGCGCCTACAGAAATATAATCAACGCCAGCGTTAGCATAATCCATAATATTATCAATGGTTATACCACCAGATGCCTCCGTAATATAGCGGCCTTCATTCATGGCAATGGCTTGTTGCAGTACCTGCGGCTTAAAGTTATCAAGTAAAATACGGTCAACGCCACCTACTTGCAAAACCTCTTCCAGCTCTTCCAGGTTTCTTACCTCAATTTCAATTTGCAGGTCTTTATTTTGCTCTCTTAAATAGGTATGTGCATTGTTAATAGCATTGCTGATACCGCCCGAATAATCAACATGATTATCCTTAATCAGGATCATATCATACAAGCCGAAACGGTGATTAACGCCTCCACCAATTTTAACTGCCCATTTCTCCAGGTAACGTACGCCAGGCGTAGTTTTGCGGGTATCCAATACTTTGGTACCAGTACCTTTAAGCATGCTTACGATCTGATTAGTGCGTGTTGCAATGCCCGACATCCGCTGCATGCAATTCAGAATTAAACGCTCGGCTTTTAATATACTGTGTACACTGCCGGCAATGTTAAATGCGATATCGCCGTACTTAACCTTTGCGCCATCCTGCAAAAACAACTCCAGCTTTAATTCAGGATCAATGATACGGCATATCTCTACAGCCAGTTCAACGCCTGCTAAAACGCCGGCATCTTTTACTATTAAGCGGGCTTTACCCTGTGTGCCTGGTAAAATAGTAGCTAACGAGGTATGGTCGCCATCGCCTACATCTTCTTTCAGGGCATTTAATATAAATGGGTCTACTTGTTCTTTATCCAAAATCGTGGGTATTAAACGTCAAAAGTAAAAACAATTGACAATTATTTAGTTTTGAATTAAATTGATTTGTCACATTGTTACTAAGTTATTGAGCTGTCAGGCTATTCGCGGGTTATTTTCCTGATAACTTAACAACATAGTAACCCAATAACTACACTCCAATAAACATAAAAATTATATTTGCACCGTGGAACAACAAAAAAAACTCGCTTTATTGATTTTAGATGGCTGGGGATACGGCCGTCAGGACAAATCAGACGCTATATTTAATGCCGAAACTCAGTTTTTCGACCATTTGATCAATACTTATCCTAACTCTAAGCTCGAGGCTTCGGGTATGGCTGTTGGTTTACCCGACGGGCAAATGGGTAACTCTGAAGTAGGGCACATGAACCTGGGCGCAGGCCGCGTGGTTTACCAAGAACTTGGCCGCATACACAAAGCGGTTGATGATCACGAATTGCCAACCAATGCAGTTATTAAATCTGCCTTTGATTATGCTAAAGCAAACAACAAAGATGTACACTTCATCGGCCTAGTATCAGACGGTGGTGTGCACTCGCATATTAAACATGTAAAGGGCCTTTGCGATGCAGCCGGCGAATTTGGTTTGGAGAAGGTATTTATCCATGCCTTTTTAGACGGCCGCGATACCGACCCTAATGCAGGTGCAGGTTACATTGCCGATCTGGAGAACCATATTAAAGATACACCTGTTAAAATCGCATCAGCCATTGGTCGCTATTACGCCATGGATCGCGATAACCGTTGGGAGCGCGTTAAATTAGCTTATGATTTAATGGTACACGGTACAGGTAAAGCCACTACAGATCTTTTAGGTGCCATTAAACAATCATATGCAGAAGGTGTAACGGATGAGTTTATCCAACCAATTGTTAATACGGATGCCAACGGACAACCGCTTGCAGTTATTAAAGATGGCGACGTGGTATTATGCTTCAACTTCCGTACCGACCGCGGTCGCGAAATTACATTGGCATTAACGCAGAAAGAGTTTCATGAGCAAAACATGTTCCCGCTTAACCTGCGCTACATCACCATGACTACTTATGATGAGACGTTTAAAAACGTTGACGTTATTTTCACCAAAGATGATTTAGTTAAAACCCTTGGCGAAGTTTTACAGGATGCCGGTAAACATCAGATCCGTATCGCCGAGACCGAGAAATATCCACACGTAACTTTCTTCTTCTCGGGTGGCCGCGAAAAAGAATTTACAGATGAGAAACGCCTTTTAGTACCATCACCAAAAGTTGCCACTTACGATTTGCAGCCAGAGATGAGTGCGGAAGGTATCCGCGATGCCATTTTACCAGAACTGGAAAGCGGTTGGGCTGATTTTATCTGCCTGAACTTTGCCAATACGGATATGGTTGGCCACACAGGTGTTTTTGAAGCCGTAGTTACAGCTGCCCAAACTGTTGATGCAACTACCAAAGCGGTTGTAGAAACAGGTTTAAAGAATGGCTACTCGTTCATTATCATTGCCGATCATGGTAACGCAGATTTTATGATCAATGCTGATGGTTCGCCAAATACAGCGCACACTACCAACCTGGTGCCTTGTATCATTATTGATAAAGATGTTAAAGAAGTAAAAGACGGTAAACTGGGCGACATTGCCCCTACCGTGTTAACTATATTGGGGGTTGAGATCCCGGAGGAAATGACAGGTAATGTACTTGTATAAATTACATAGCAGATGGTTCGCCATCTGCTATTCTTTTTTTATTTGCACCGCATTAGTAGCTTGCAAACCCGACGTAAAGGAAACTAAAGGCCAGTACAAATACTTCGACCTAAAGGGCTTTATACAGGCTGACTCATCACGGCTCAACCGTACTAACCCTACCGTTAATAAAACCGTTAACCATAACGGCGCAAGCGAAACCAAGAATTTAAAGATTGCCAACTGGGGCCATGAGCTGGGCTTGTTTGCATCATCAGATATTAACAAACCATCATGGCGTAAAAGTTACTCGGAGTTAGCACAAGGCGATAGTATTACCTACAAAGCCCTAACGCCTGATCTGAAAACACGCGAACTTACCATTGGTAAAACCAATGGCAAGGTTATCTACATCCATATTATTAACCATACCCAAAACCTGCTGTATGAAACCAGCGAGGCACTCACCTATTTGCCAGACTCCGTTTATACCATCGATAAATCGCAGCACGTAATATTGTTGGGCAATAACAGGTATATTATAAAAGGAAAGTTTGTGAAGTAAATTAGTGGTGCCCTACCACAGTAGCCAATTTTTCTTTAGAAATATCCAGTAAAGAAGCGATATCCGTACGACCGGGGCTATCTGTAAGTACTTTTTCTAAGTCGTCGATAGATGCTCTGAGTGCATTAATACCTCGTACTTTATCGTAGGTTGATTTACAAGTTTGATCTAGTTTAAAAACGCCATACTCGCGATAGGCTATACCTCTGTTTTGGAAGTATTTGTTTTTATCAGTAGGTTCAAGCGTAACACCTTTTGTAAAATCTACTATGGCTCCATACAGATACTTGTCACGCTCTTGCGGCGATAGCGTATTATCTTTCGCCATATAGCTTTTAGCACGTGCGCGGTAATAGTACGAGGTTGCATCGCCAGGCTTAACGGCCAGGGCACGATTATATGCAGTGATAGACTTTTTATAGTTGGCGCTATGGTAATAAGAATAGCCGAGCATCCACAAGGCGTCGGCATTGGTAGAATCAATAACACAGGCTTTCTCGAGCCGTTGTATCGCGACTTTAAAATCCCCCTCCATCAATGCCTGCTGTCCTAATTTCACATAAGCATTTTGTGCCGAAGAAACTTTAACTGACGTGATAGCTAATACAAAAAGTATGACCGGTAACCTCATCAGGGATTTAAGAGTGAAACAAAATGAATATACAATTAACTGCCAATGTTAAATTTTATTATGCAATATGAGCAATTTATTGCTAAATATTTGCAATTACCAAGCCAGAAGGTTTTGGGTGCAACTGACTAAATTTCAGTTGTACGGTTATCCGGAGCGGTAACATTAAAAGCTAACTGGTATTTTAACGTTTTATAAATCAATATATTATTAGCGTTAAATGTTTATGATAATTGATAATCGTATCTTGGCACATGTCTTGAAACATATACCGTATAACAGCAATTTACTTTAATACCTGCCTTTATCGGCTTTTATTATAAAAAAAGCTGACAACTTGACGTTAATAATTTAAAAAAGGGTGCTTAATGAGCTATGATCCGTTTGATTTTAAAAATACATTACCGGTAATAAACGAAGATTCTGAGTTTTTCCCGTTAATGTCTTCCGAAGATGAGGAAGAGATGAACAATGAGCAGGTGCCCGAGGTTTTAGCTATACTTCCACTTCGTAATACTGTACTTTTCCCTGGTGTGGTTATTCCAATCACTGTAGGCCGGGATAAATCTATAAAACTAATTCGCGAAGCCAATAAAGGCGAACGTATTATTGGGGTGGTTTCGCAACAGGATGTGAGTATCGAGGACCCCACTTTTGGTCAGCTTAATACAGTTGGAACCACCGCTCTTATTGTTAAAATGCTGCAAATGCCAGATGGTAATACCACGGTGATTTTGCAGGGTAAAAAAAGGTTTCATTTAAAAGAAGAGATCCAAAGCGAGCCCTATATTAAGGCTACTATCGAACCTTTTGAAGAGATAAGACCTAAGCAAGATAAAGAATTTAAAGCCATGGTATCGTCTATTAAAGACATGGCCATGAGCATTGTGCAAATGTCGCCCAATATCCCTACCGAGGCCGGCATTGCTATTAAAAATATCGAGAGCATTTCGTTTCTGATCAACTTCATATCGTCAAACATGAATGCCGATATGTCTGTGAAACAACGTATGCTCGAAACTATTAACCTGCGCGAACGTGCAAACCAGGTATTGGAGCATTTAACTACCGAACTACAGATGCTGGAATTGAAAAACCAGATCCAATCTAAAGTTCGTGTTGATTTAGATAAACAGCAACGCGACTATTTTCTGAACCAGCAGTTAAAAACCATCCAGGAAGAATTAGGTGGTAACACCCCTGATCTGGAATTAGATAACCTGCGCCAGCGTGCTACAAAAAAGAAATGGGCTAAAGAGGTAAGCGACCATTTCAACAAAGAAATGGACAAGCTGGCCCGTATTAATCCAGCAGCGGCAGATTATTCGGTACAGATGAATTATCTGGAACTGATGCTTGACTTGCCATGGAACGAGTTTACTAAAGATAACTTCGACCTTAAACGTGCCCAAAAGGTATTAGATAAAGACCACTTTGGTTTAGATAAGGTAAAACAGCGTATTATCGAATATCTGGCCGTGCTGAAGCTAAAACACAACATGAAGGCACCTATCCTTTGTTTGGTTGGCCCTCCGGGAGTTGGTAAAACTTCATTGGGCAAATCAATTGCCAAAGCTTTAGGCCGCCGTTATGTACGTATGGCTTTGGGTGGTGTGCGTGACGAGGCCGAAATTCGCGGTCACCGTAAAACGTATATCGGCGCAATGCCGGGCCGGGTAATCCAATCCATCAAAAAAGCTGGTGCAGCTAACCCGGTATTTATTTTAGACGAGATTGATAAAGTAGGTAATGATTTCCGCGGCGATCCGTCTTCTGCCCTGTTAGAGGTTTTAGATCCGGAACAAAACAGTACTTTTTACGACAACTACGTCGAACTGGATTTCGATCTGTCTAACGTAATGTTTATCGCAACCGCCAACTCATTGAGCACTATTCAGCCTGCATTGTTAGACAGGATGGAGATCATCGAAGTTAACGGTTACACCATCGAAGAAAAAATCGAAATTGCCAAACAACACTTAGTACCTAAACAACGTGAAGCGCATGGTGTAAAACCTAAGCAGGTAACGTTGAAAAACGATGTACTGGAAAAGGTTGTTGAAGAGTATACCCGCGAGTCTGGCGTGCGTAACCTGGATAAAAAAATCGGCTCGGTAATCCGTGGTGTGGCCAAAAGCATTGCACTGGAAGAAGAGTATAATCCAGCTGTAAGCAAAGCAGATATCGAACGCATATTAGGTGCACCTATTTTTGATAAAGACCTTTACGAAGGTAACAAGGTAGCAGGAGTGGTAACCGGGCTGGCCTGGACTTCCGTTGGCGGCGACATCCTGTTTATCGAAGCAAGCCTTAGCCCCGGCAAAGGCCGTTTAACTTTGACAGGTAGCTTGGGTGATGTAATGAAAGAGTCGGCCACTATTGCGTTGGCTTACCTTCGCTCGCACGCCAGCCGTTTTAATATCGATCAACGCTTGTTTGAGCAATGGGATATCCATATCCACGTACCAGCAGGCGCTACACCTAAAGATGGGCCATCTGCCGGTGTTACCATGCTTACAGCATTAACATCAGCATTTACCCAGCGTAAGGTAAAACCTAATTTGGCTATGACTGGCGAAATAACCCTCCGTGGTCGTGTGTTACCTGTAGGTGGTATTAAAGAGAAGATCCTGGCTGCTAAACGTGCCAACATTAAAGAGATCATCCTATGTAAATCTAACCAGAAAGATATCCTGGAGATTAAGGAAGATTACATTAAAAATATGCAGTTTCATTACGTAACCGAAATGCGCGAAGTAATTGACTTGGCTTTATTAAATGAAAAAGTTGAAGACGCTATTGAGCTTACCATTAAAGAAGATGTTAAGCCTGTGCTCAACTAAATGCCACTTTGTTGAAATTTTAGTTAAATAAAATAACAGAAGCCCCGAAATATCGGGGCTTTTTATATTTTAGCTAAGTTTTGCTTTACTCCCTGATTAAATGAGAAAATTATTACCTATTGCTATAGTACTATTACTTTGTTCATTATATACTAAAGCACAATACCGTACCCAGGAATTTGGTTTCCAAACAGATAATGATGGCTACTTAGGCCAGGGATCTGATCGTTATTACACCAACGGGATTTTTCTGTACTACCGCCAGGCGCTTCCATTTGATCTGGATGGTAAATTAGCTAACAAAGTACTGGGCTTTGAGGGTGGACAAAAAATGTATAACCCGCAATCGGGTAGCGTACAGATCTCTAATCCAGACATCCCTGCTCAAGACATACAATATATCGACAGGCCATTTGCTGCCTACTTATACCTCGGCGGTACATATAATCTGTTGTACAAAAACCAAAGTAACTTAAAATTTGGCGCTCAGATTGGCGTAATTGGTTCAAAGGCACAGGGTAAAGAAATTCAGGACTTTATCCATAACACATTTGGCTTTTATCCTCCTTATGGCTGGAGTCACCAAATTAAAGGGGGCGTAAAGTTTACGCTTACCGGCGAATACAATAAGATGCTGGTTAGAGAGTCTTTCTTCGATCTAAACTTCAGCTCTTACCTTAATGTGGGCAATGCATTCACGGGTGGAGGCTTTGGTCCATTATTGCGCATTGGTCGCACTAATAAGTTGTTCAACTCCATTAGTACCCAAAGTACAGTTATGAACCGCGATGGCGTTAAAGCTAACGACGAGGAGTTCTTCTTTTACTACAAGCCAATGATTAACATAGTTGGTTACGACGGTACCATACAGGGCAAAGGCCAGCTGCCAACCACTGCTGTTGACCCCGCTTTAACCAATGATCAGGTAAGTAATTTAGAAATAATAGGTACCCCTAAAAGGCTGATGATTAGCAACCAGTTAGGCGCAGCCTACAATAGTGGCGACAGGTGGACATTTGATGCATCTGTTATTTTCAATACTAAGGATACCAAAGAAATGTCGAGATCAGAACAGTGGGGATCATTAACAGTAATGTACCACTTCAATTAATAGTCGAAGTTCTTTTTACGATTCTCTTTTTTGTTCGATGCCAACTTTTTCTGATCTAAGCGCGCTGCTTTTGCAGCTCTGCTTATTTTAGTTGCCTTGCGTGGTTTAGGTTTCTCGAAAGCCCTGGCTATAATAATATATAGTTTTTCGAGTGCTTTTTCTCTGTTTAAGTACTGGCTACGCTCTTCCTCACATACCACTTGTACAGCGCCATCTTTATTTAAACGTGCACCCAATTTGGTACGTAAGATCTCTTTTTCTTCATCGGTAAACAATAACGAGTTATCAATATCAAAATTTAGCTCTACCTTGCTTGATACTTTATTTACGTTTTGTCCGCCTTTTCCGCCGCTTCGGGAAGCCTTAAATGTGGTTTCCTTTTGTATGTCGGCTTTATTAATATTCATCTTTCTATGATTTCACTGATTTTGGAATGATTTCACCGATTTAACGGTAAAATATTTCGGAACTAAATTAAACATAATCGATTTACATCCAACTCAATCGGTGAAAGCATATATATTGTCGTAGGTGGAATCAAAACCAATCGGTGAAATCATGACATAAAATCGTAATTTAGCCTCCCGAATGAGCACTAACATTGTAGTGGCTATTGACGGGTATTCCTCTTGCGGGAAAAGCACTTTAGCCAAGGCCTTAGCCAAAAAACTTCACTTTATTTATGTTGACAGCGGGGCCATGTACCGCGCAGTTACGCTGTATTTATTACGCAATAACATTGATCTAACAGACGAGGAAGCAGTTAAAGCCGTACTGCCAGATATCCATTTAAACTTTCACTCGCGCGATTATCAGACTCATATTTTATTAAATGATGAGGAAATCTCAGACGAGATCCGTTTGATGCCTGTATCAAATAATGTAAGCGCAGTATCTGCTATCAGGGCCGTACGTTTAGAGATGGTAAAGCAGCAACAGCGCATGGGTAAATCCAAAAATATTGTAATGGACGGCCGCGACATTGGCACCACCGTTTTCCCTAATGCACCTGTAAAGCTCTTCATGACTGCCGACCCTAAAGTACGTGCAGAAAGACGCTATAAGGAGCTGCTACCTAACAACCCGGAAATTACATTAGAAGAAGTATTTGAGAATATAGCGCACCGCGATTACTCTGATACCACCCGTAAAGAAAGCCCTTTGGTAAGAGCCGATGACGCCACTATTTTAGATAATACTAACCTTACCCCCGATGAGCAACTTCAGTTTGCCCTGGATAAGGTTGAACCTTTGCTTAAAGCGAAAGGTTAGTAAGCGGTTCTACAAACTTGCTTGCTTTAACACCAAAGCGGTTTAAAAAATCAACACCTTCGTCACTCGGTAAGCCTTTATACTCGGCATACGAGTGGCGAAAATAAACTTCCTTAATCCCAGCCGAAAATATTAAGCGCGCACATGGCAAACATGGCGATAGCGTGGTATACATGGTAGTACCCTCAAGCCCTGCACCGTTTTTCATAGCGTATAAGATAGCGTTCTCCTCTGCATGCAATGCTAAGGAGCAACTACCTTTAGAGTCGCGTGGGCAGCCCGTTTCGGGCCATTCATCATCACAGTTATGCGTACCTGCAGGCGGCCCGTTATAACCTATCGATATAATCCGAGAATCTTTAGTTAAAACAGCGCCAACATGGGCCTTAACGCAATGGCTGCGCTTGGCAAGGTCGGTCGCCAAATTCATAAATATAAGGTCGAAACTTGGTTTCATGGTTTTAGTTCATGGTTCATTGTTGATAGATCATAGCCGAAACTACCAAATGTCAATAACATTCATAGTTGATAGAATACAGTTTTGTGATGCAAAGCACCATGAACTATGATCTATCAACTATGAACTAAACATTAATGCCCGCCTTTAGCAGGTGTATCCAACTCAATATGGCCTAAATGTTTCCAGCAGTAGTAGCCGAAGTATACGATATACACATAACAAAGCGCTGGCAAAAATAATGCTTTCTGGATACCAACAGCATCTGCAACAGCACCTTGAATAACCGGCACAACAGCACCGCCTAAAATAGCCATTACCAATAGTGACGATCCCTGGCTGGTGTATTTACCCAAGCCTGCGATAGCCAGTGTATAAATATTAGAGTACATAATGGAGTTAAACAAGCCGATAGCAAGGATTGTCCACATGGCAATATGGCCGCCTGTAAAAATGGTGATCAGCAATAATACCACGTTAACCGCAGCAAACAAAGCAAGCGTTCTGCCCGGCGAAGATTTGCCGACCATAAAGGCGAACAGATTCAGTACGATAAATATTAGGAAGTAGCTGATCTGCGTAAATGAAAGATCAACAATAGAAAGGATCACAAGGAATACAGCTGCCGCAGTTAGGATCATGTAGATGATTTTCTTGCTTGCGCCTATGCCTTTGTTTAATGAGATAGCGCCTAGGAAACGGCCGATCATTGCACCGCCCCAATATAAAGCCAGGTAATTTTTACTCACGGCCTCGGTAAAACCCGCTATATCGTGTTGCTTTAAAAAGCTCACAATAAAGCTACCGATAGCAACCTCGCCACCTACATAAAAGAAGATACCTAATACGCCGAGCTTTAGGTTAGTGAATTTTAACGCGCCCAATCCTTTGCTTTCAATCGCTTCTGAGGTAAACTCCGGAAGTTTTACAAAGAAGATTATTACACCTAAAAGTATAAATAAACCTGCAAAAATAAGGTAAGGAATTTGGGTTGATTCTGCAGTTACAACACCATTTTTTGCGAAGAATTCTAAGATCAAATAACCGCCTAATACCGGCGCAATAGTAGTACCTAAGGCATTAAATGCCTGGGTAAGATTTAAACGGCTCGATGCACTATCCTCTGGCCCTAATAGTGAAACGTAGGCATTGGCCGATATTTGCAGTAAAGTAAAGCCCAGTCCTAATACAAACAGCGCTGCAAGGAATAATCCATAAGCAGCATAAGAAGCAGCTGGGTAAAACAATGCGCAACCAATTGCAGAAACTAAAAGCCCCAATAGTATCCCGCTTTTATAGCCTATTTTATTGATGGGGTCGCCACTGTAGTAAGAGATGATAAAATAGATAACTGAACCGATAAAATAAGCGCCAAAAAAGCAAAACTGCACCAGCATCGCTTGCAAATAACTCAGCTGAAAAAGATTTTTTAAGTGAGGGATTAATACATCATTCATACAGGTAATAAATCCCCACATGAAAAAAAGCGACGTTAGTGTAATTAATGGTAGAACGTAGCTTTTGGCTTTTGAATTATCAGAACTCATAGAATTGTATTATTAACAGTTTTGTTAGTATAAAACGACATCGGCCTATAATTAAACGTAGTTAACGTTCAATTATAGGCCGACTGCCAAGTTATAAAATATGTTCGAAACAGGGACTTATTTTCAGTCATTTGTTACAGTCATTTCACATTAATGACTGTTGACCAATGACATTTAATATTAGTGTCCTGCGCCTGCTTCTATATGATCAATGTCAATACCTTGCTTGCGAAGCTCTGCTCCTGCTTTCCAGGCAAAGAATGCCAGGTAAGCAAAACCGATCAACGGGATGATGTAAGAGAAGTGGATACCACTCATACCCGGGATCAGTTTACCACTACCATCGGCCAAAATACCCTGAACCGGAGGAATGATTGAACCACCCAAGATCATCATGATCAGGAATGAAGAACCTTGACTTGTGTATTTACCTAGGCCCGCTAATGAAAGTGCGAAGATAGATGGCCACATGATAGAACAGCATAAACCACCGCTAATAAAAGCGTAAGTAGCAACAATACCTGTTGTAAGCATACCGATAGCCATAAACGCTGCGCCCATTAAACCAAATATGCTTAATGTACGGATAGGCTTTTCTTTACCAATTAAGAAACCAACAATTAAAAATACGATACAAATTGCATAAGGTGCTAATAAACCAATTGGCGCATGGCTAATGTAGTTGGCCAATAATACCACACCAAAAGCAATAAAAGGAACCAATACTGTTAATATAGTACGCGTGGTTTTCGATACGTTAAATACACCAATGGCACCCGTCCAACGGCCAACCATTAAACTACCCCAATAAAGTGAAATAAATGGCGCAATATCTTTGGCTTCGTAACCACCAAAAGCTTTGGTTTCTAACAGTGCACCAAAATTACTTTGAATAGTAACCTCAACACCTACATAAGTAAAAATGGCCAGCATACCCAAAATTAATTGTGGATATCTCATGGCACCCCAACCTTCTTTTTGTTTAGTAGCTGTAGATGAAGCCAGAATCAATGTAGCCAGAATCGCGAACAGGGCAGCGTATACAAAGTAAGCAGGAGATAAACCTGTTGCCTTGCTTAGTGGCGTAGCAGCTAAAATTAAACAGAAAGCGATAAAGATGATAAACAGCGGAAAGTTAGCTTTAGTACTTGCCTCAATTTTCTCGTCGCTGGTTACCTTAGGTAATTTAGTTATCCAGAAAAAGATAGCCAGTGCCAGGAACAACGCTGCCAATATAAAGTATAAGTTATTTACTGATGATATTGAAACTACCGCGTTGCTGTTGCCCGCTGCCGAACCAAACAATAGAAAGCTTACAACTACCGGGCCTAAAATACTACCGAAGTTATTTACACCACCAGCAAGGTTTAAACGCGTTGATCCTGTCTCAGGCGAGCCTAAAGCCACAATGAATGGGTTAACCGCCGTTTGCTGCAATGCAAATCCAATAGCAATGATGAAAAACGAACCCAGGATAAAGCCAAAAACGCCTGCGTTGATAGAAGGAACCATTAATAATGCCCCTACTGTAGAAATTACCAGACCTAAAACAATGGCATTTTTATAACCAATCTTATTTAAAATATCAACCTTAGTGGCTTGTGAAGCAAAATACAGTACTAATGAACCAATAAAATAACCGCCATAAAATGTAAAGTCGATTAATTGAGATTCAAATTGAGATAAATGAAAATGAGCCTTACAGAAGGGAATGAATACTCCGTTTGAAGCGGCCGAAAAGCCCCAGAAGAACCATACGGTGATTAATGAATAGAGTGCCGATCGATTACTATTAGCTTTGTTTTGTTCCATCAATATAAGATAATTGGGTTTTGCGGCACTAACATAAAGTTTTTTTTTAATACAGAGCCACTTTGAAAAAATAAATAAATACAATTAGCGACTTTCTTTGTTAAATGCCTAAAATTGCATTGCTTTACTTACATAAGGCACTAATTAGGATTAATGATAGAAGCTATATTTTCGGGCATAGGTATTGGGTTAGTTTTAACCTTTTTAACAGGCCCGGTATTTTTTGCGCTTATTAAAACCAGTATCGATAAAGGCTTTCACGCTGGGGTGTCGTTAGCACTCGGCGTGGTATCAAGCGATGTTGTGTTTGTGGGCGCTATTATATTCGGTTCACAATTTTTCGATATATCGCCTAAAGTCAAGGTTTGGCTGGGTGTAGTAGGCTGCGTAATACTCTTTACTATTGGTATTTACTACATGTTTAAGAAGCCCGAAGTTAGCTTTAATTCGCATACGCCGGCCAGCGTTAACCGGGCAGGTTACTTCTTTAAAGGCTTTCTGATGTGTATTTTTAATCCAAGCCTGCTTTTTCACTGGATAACGGTTATCGGTACGGCAAGTACCATTTACCACTTAGGTGTACCACACAGGCAGCTAAAAATTGCCATCATGTTTGCCACCATCCTCATCGTCCAATTTGGGATGGACACCATCAAGGCGTTTTACGCCAACAAGCTTCGCGACAGGATCTCCGTTACTTTTGTACACAAACTCAACTACGTTGCCGGCGTAGCCCTTATTATAGCCGCGTTTGTAATTTTAGATAAACTGGTTACCCACTTCGTTTTCTCGCCAATACCCACTAACGATTAGGTTGTTGAGGTGAAAGGATAAAAACGAAAGGTAAAAGGTTAAGCAAACAATTATCTGCATTTATAAAAGAAAAGGCGAAAGGCATGAATCCTTAGATTCCAACCTTTCGCCTTTTACCTTTATCCTTTTACTTTAAATCTTACATATAAGCCCTTTGGTTCTTACCTTCCATCCAGTTAACAAAGGCGCGGTTAACAACCTTGTTACCACCAGGGGTTGGGTAATCACCAGAGAAGTACCAGTCGCCCAAATGATCAGGGCAAGCGGTATGCAGGTTATCCAATGTCTGGTAAATCACTTTAATTTCTGCATTGGTACCTTTAGGGGTAATGATCTTAGCAATACGGTCTGATATTTCCTGATCTGTAAAAGGCTCGTAAATAGCTTTTACAAAATTCTGTTCTTTTTCTGCCGGTAAACCTTTGCTGGCAACACATTTTTGGTATACATCCAGTATCACGTCTTCGCGTCCACTTTCTTTCAACAAGCTAACAGCTGCTTCAAAGGCCACAAACTCACCCATGCGCGACATATCGATACCATAACAATCCGGGTAACGAATTTGCGGAGCAGACGATACCACAACAATCTTTTTAGGGCCTAACCTATCCAGAATTTTCAGGATGCTTTGTTTCAACGTAGTTCCACGTACAATCGAATCATCCAACACTACTAAACTATCGGTCGTATTTTTGATTAATCCGTAAGTGGTATCATAAACGTGGGCTACCATTTCGCTACGGTCTGCATCCTGGGTAATAAAGGTGCGCAGTTTAACGTCTTTAATAGCTATTTTCTCAACGCGTGGGGCAAGCGCCAATACTTCGCTTAATTCCTCGTCGCTTATTTTATCCTCCCGGTTTAAAAGGCGTTCGCGTTGATAACTCTTTACATATTTGTTTACACCTTCCACCATGCCATAAAATGCAATTTCGGCAGTGTTAGGGATGTAAGAGAAAACGGTGTTTTTGATGTCGTTATCCACAGCATCTAAAATCTGCGGACAAAGTAATCTACCCAGTTGCTTACGCTCGCGGTAAATAGCAGCATCACTACCACGAGAGAAATAGATACGCTCGAAAGAACAAGCTTTTTTCTCGGTAGGTTCGCTAAACTGCTCCTCGCTTACATGGCCGTTTTTCTTAACGATGAGTGCGTAGCCTGGTTTAATTTCTTTAACTTCTTCAAACGGAATATTAAATGCAGTTTGAATAGCAGGGCGCTCCGATGTAGCAACCACAAACTCATCATTAGCGTAGTAATAAGCCGGGCGTATACCAGCAGGGTCGCGCATTACAAATGCATCGCCATGGCCCAATATACCTGCAATGGTATAACCACCATCCCAGTTTTTGGCAGATTTTTTCAGGATCTTGGCCAGGTCCATATTATCAGCAATCATTTTGGTAATGGCGATATTATCGTCGTTACCCTCACGTTTAAACTGATCAAAAAGGCCCTGAACTTCGGTATCCATAAAGTGCCCTATCTTCTCCAATACAGTAACCGTATCGGCTTTTTCTTTAGGGTGCTGGCCCAGGTCATATAACTGCTGCAGTAACTCATCAACATTAGTCATGTTAAAGTTACCTGCAATAACCAGGTTACGGGTCATCCAGTTGTTTTGACGAAGAAATGGGTGGCAGTTTTCAATACTATTTTTACCGTGAGTACCGTAGCGCAGGTGTCCGAGTAATACTTCGCCGGTAAAGCTCATATTCTCTTTTAGCCATACGGCATCTTTCATTTTTTCGGGGTGCTCTTTTTCTACCTCGGCAAACTTTTTCATGATGTACTCGAAAATATCTGCCACGGCATTTTGTGCCATAGAACGGTGACGGCTTATATAGCGTTTACCAGGCTCAATATCGAGTTTAATGGTTGCAACACCTGCGCCATCCTGGCCACGGTTGTGTTGTTTTTCCATCAAAAGATACAGCTTGTTTAAACCAAAAAGCGCGGTTCCGTATTTCTTCTGGTAGTAAGAGAGAGGCTTTAGTAGGCGAATAAAAGCAACGCCACATTCGTGTTTTATCTGATCGCTCATGGTTGGGAATGAGACTGCAAAGGTATTATTTTAAATGGATGTTGCTACCTGTAATTTGTCATTTAAAAGCATTTTAAATTAACGATGATTTAATGCGATTTTAACAGTATTTCTAGGGAAATGCAAAGACCGAATCAAGATGTTTCGTGGCTTTAATATAACATCAGATTGTAAAAGGATATCATACTGAGTCGGATCGAGGTTTAGCGGGAGGTTTGATGTAGGCGATCTGATATAAATAGTGCTTGTCATTCAGAGCGCTAGCGAAGAATCTTCTTCACTTGTTAAGTCTATGATTGATTCCATTTGAAAAGCAACGACACTGCCACTATCAACATTCCGCCCCGCTTTCCGTTCCAAATCCTCGGCTCCCTCCCACTTTCGCCATCACACGAGCTGCGGGTTTTCCACTGCAATCGGGTTTAAGTTGGAGGGCAGTAATTTTTTGTCCGGATTCTTGATTCCGATTCATGACTCCCTCACAACCAAAAAGCCCGGCTTTTCGGCCAGGCTTTCAGAACATGTATTAAATAATTAAAGGAAAGGCTTTACAATTTTTCGCCATGCTGACTAATATCTAATCCCACTGCTTCCTCATCAATAGACACCCGCAAAGGCGATATCAAATCGGTAATTTTCAGCAATAATAAAGAACCAAAAAAAGCAAAAACAGAGACACCAACCAAGGCACCTGCCTGAACCAAAAATAAATGAGTTTCGCCAAAAAACAAACCGTTTGATGTAACCGCCGGGTTTACGTTATGATGCGCAAATACACCGGTTAACAACATACCTACCATACCACCAACACCGTGGCATGGAAATACATCCAGTGTGTCATCGATAGAAGTACGCGTACGCCACTCAACCACCAAATTACTAATAATGGCCGAGATAATACCAATAGCCAGCGCATGCGGTACAGACACAAAACCTGCGGCCGGGGTAATAGCCACCAAACCTACCACAGCACCGATACAAGTACCCATAGCCGATGGCTTACGCCCACGGAACATATCAAAAAACACCCATGTTAAACCTGCCGCCGAAGCCGCAGATGTAGTAGTGGCCAAAGCCGTTGCTGCCAATGCCGAAGCACCTAACGCAGAACCCGCATTAAAACCAAACCAACCGAACCATAGCAAGCCGGTACCGATAATTACATAAGTAACACGGGCAGGCGCGTGGGTAACATCTGCCCTGCGTTTTAAAAACAACGCGGAAGCCAAAGCCGCCCATCCGGCAGACATATGCACCACCGTTCCGCCGGCAAAATCAAGCACGCCCAGTTTATTTAAAAAGCCTTCGGGATGCCATGTACTATGCGCCAGTGGCGAGTATATAAATATGGCGAACAACACCACAAATATGAGGTAAGAGTTAAAACGGATGCGCTCTGCAAAAGCGCCGGTAATCAAAGCCGGAGTTATGATGGCAAACTTTAACTGGTACATGGCAAACAGTATGAGTGGGAAGGTTTTAGCAGCAGGCCACACCGCGTTGCCAAGCATCCCTTTCATCATAAAATAAGTACCGGGATTACCGATTATACCATGTACATCATCGCCAAAAGCTAAGCTAAAGCCAAATATCACCCACATTACGGTTACAATAACCATGCAGATTAAACTCTGTAACATGGTAGAGATCACATTTTTCTTATTCACCATACCGCCGTAAAAGAAGGCCAGTCCGGGGGTCATAATCAATACCAATGCCGTCGATACCAGCATCCAGGCAATGTCGCCGGTATCAAAATGTGGAGCATCGCAAGGTGCAGTGTTGGCAATTTCGATTGAGGGATGAATAAAGGTAAGTACGAGAATTACAATAATCAGCAGAAATGGGAGGTAACGTTTCATTTTGTATAATGCTCAATTGAGTGGCTCAAAATACAAATAATTAACGTTTTTGCTAGTTATTTTATAAAAATATTAAAATAAGTGAATTTAAAATTCTCGATTTACAATATGCCTACTAGATAAGTAGGAAATACACCCAATAAAAGCACTATTGCTGCTAAAATAACGGAAACAATAAGCAATCCATTTCCACTTTCTACGGCTGTAGGGCCAATTTCTATATCCTGCTTTTTTAAAAAAAGGTATAATGGGATCTTGATATAGTAAAATAGAGAAACAACAGTAGTTAAGGCGCCAGTTACCATCAATAATAGCAACCACAGATTATGATTTTGCTCATAAACAGCATAAACTGATGAAAATACCAGCAATTTTCCGTTAAATCCGGCGCTGACAGGTAGTCCGGTTAATGAAATCAAAATTATTACAAAGCTAACTCCGGCTAAAGGATACTTAATACCGAGTCCTTTGTAACCGTCCAGGTCTTCGGCACCACCTACATTGGTAAAATAGCTGGCTAGCATCAACGCACCAATATTGGCAAACACATAAACTGCCAGGTAAAAAGTTAACGCTGATATCCCCTGCCCTGTAAAGGTAGCTACAGCCATCAAGGCAAAACCAGTGTGCCCAATGCTCGAGTAAGCCAGGATACGTTTAATATTTTTTTGCCAAACTGCCGCGAAGTTTCCTGCTATCATAGTAATAACACCGATGACGGATAAAAACAACCGGAAATCGAACGCAACCCATTTTAAGTTGAAGACAAATGGCGTTAAAAAGTTAATGAGCAAAGCAAAGGCCGCCACCTTGGGTAAGGTAGATAGGTACGCTGTAACCGGCGTAGGAGCTCCCTGGTAAACATCGGGCACCCAAAAATGCATCGGTATAAATGATAACTTAAAGCCAATACCTACCAACACCAGAATTATAGCCACAGTAACTATCGCAGGATTAGCGGCAATCAATCCGGGAACCAGATTACCATCAAAATAGTTAAGCGAACCTGTAAGGCCATATAATAGCGAGATACCATATAACATCACCGCCGATGATACAGCACCAAAGAGAACGTATTTCAACCCGGATTCGGCACTAAAACCATTCTCAGACCGGTAAGCCGCCAGCAGGTACGAGGCCAACGAAACCATCTCAATAGCTATATAAACCGATAACAGGTCAACAGCCATTACCATAATATGCAGGCCCAATATCGAGGCTATGACGATGGTATAAAGATCGGACAATCCTTTTGGATGTTTCCTCAACCTCGTATCCAATCCGAAATAAATGATCAGGACTATGGCGAAGAAATCGATGATGAGCTTAAAGGAAATAGCTGTTCTGTAAAGCCGCAGCATATTGCTAAACAGAAATACAGAACCAGCATCGGCTCTAGTTTGCAGTAAACCAATTTGCTGCAGATCTTTAAATAAGATAATCAACAAACCGCCAATCGCAATAATCCGGCAGATCCAGGCAGAATCTCGCCCGAAAATTAAATCGGTAATCAACACCAGCAAAAAAAGCACGGCGAGGTAAATCTCCGGGTTAAAATACGGGAGACTGCCTATGGTATTTGTCAGTTGGCCGGGTAATGATGCTAACAGATCGTTCATTGGCCTACCTGATGTATTGTTTAGTAAAATCAACCAATGCAATTACAGAATCATTGATCTTGCCAAAAACCAGCGAAGGCATAATACCCAATAGCAAGGCCATCAAGGCCAATGGCACCAGCGCAGATTTTTCGCGCCAATTGATATCTTTCAAGGCATGTTTCCATTCTTCTCCGCCTTTTAAGCGCTCGGTGCCGAAAAACATACGTTGTAATGTCCATAAAAAATAGCATGCACTCAGTAATATGCCTAATGCCGCACAGGCCGCCATCCAGTGCGGCAGCAAGCCGTTTATAGAACCCGACTTGAATGTACCCGCCAGAGTAAATGCCTCAGCTATAAAGGCCGAGAAACCCGGTAAACCCAATGAGGCAAAAAAGGCAATCATTACAAACACGGTAAACTGCGGCATCAAAGTACCCAACCCGCGGAAGTTATAAATATCGCGATCATGTACCCGGGTATAGATCACCCCTACCAGGAAGAACAGCATCGAAGATAAAAAGCCGTGACTTACCATTTGCATTACGGCACCGCTAATTCCTTCGGTGGTAAGCGAGGCGATACCTAACAGCACAAAGCCCATGTGCGATACCGACGAATAAGCGATCATCCGTTTCAGATCACGTTGTGCAAGGGCATTTAATGCGCCATATAAAATAGAGATAACACCTAACAAGCCTAGAGCGAAACTGCCAGAAACAGCCACATCAGGGAATATGCCCATACAGATGCGGATGATGCCGTAGCTGCCTATTTTTAAGAGTACACCGGCAAGAATAATAGAAACTGCGGTCGGCGCTTCTACGTGTGCATCTGGCAGCCAGGTGTGCAATGGCACCACCGGCACCTTAATGGCAAAAGCAATAAACAATACCACAAAGCCAACCGTACGTGCCGGGAAGCCAAATAGAGTTTGATGATTTACGGTAGAAAATATCGAATTGGCATCGTAATTAGCCGGATTCATCATTTGGATGATATTGAAAGTATGACTTCCCGTAGCCGGATCTTTAACCGACAGGTACAGGCCCACCATCACCAACAACATAAAGACCGAACCGAACAGCGTGTACAGGAAAAATTTGATCGCCGCATATTCTCGCCTTGCGCCCCCCCACATCCCGATCAGGAAATATAGTGGGAGTAGCATCAATTCATAGAACAAATAAAATAAGAAGAAATCCAGCGAGCAGAATACGCCGAACACGGCCATATCTAAGATCAGGAATAATACGAAGTATCCCTTCAAATTCTTCGTGATCTCCCATGATGCGATGGCAGCAACCACCATCACTAGAGCTGACATCACTAGCAATGTGATTGAAATACCATCAATCCCTACAAAGTAGTCGATCTGCATTTTGCCCATCGTACCCAGATCGAGTTGAATCCATGGCAGCTTCTGCACAAACTGAAACTGATTTTCGTGGTTAATACCAGCATTGGCAGCGCCTGTTTTAAACTGAGAATATAACAGCAAACTAATACCCAACTGCACAATTGCAGCCAACAAGGTAATATACTTATAGCTATTGCGAAGCGACGAAGGCAACACAACAATGAGTAAGCCAAATAAAAGTGGTATAAAAATTAAAAGGGTTAGCAGGTTCATCGGGCTCAGATCAAAGTTTTAAAAATAAACCAGGCAACAATAACGGCCAGCATACTCAGCAGGTAGTATTGCACCCGCCCGGTTTGAAAACTCCGGACAAAATTACCAATATACTGCACTATTGCAGTTAACAAATGTAAGAAGCCATCAATCACATATCTGTCCATCACATCGGCCACCTTAGATAGCCAGAGTAAAATATTTTGCAGCAGGCGGATAAAACCGTCAACCACCTTACGATCAAACCAAAACAAGCCGCTACCTAAGGCCAATACAGGTTTAACAAATATGGTGTTGTATGCTTTATTAAAATACCATTGGTTGTATGAAAAATCAAATGCCCAGTTGTTTTGCGCAAAGGGTAACATCTTGCGTTCCTGAATATAAATCGCATAGGCAAGGTATATTACAGCTATGCTTAAAATATTTAGCCCTGCTGGGATAATGGTATGGTAGATATTCATCCGCTCCAAATGATCAGCGGTGGTAAACGCTTTGAACAACCACGATTGTTCGTATAGCAAAGGATCAAGCGAAAATACCGGGAACAGGCAGCAGAGCGATAACAAGATTAAAGGCACTCGATACTGCCAGCCGCCGTCGCTGATGTGGCATATTACAACCGGCTTAACATCCAACACCCTAAGCTTACCAAAAAACACTTTAAAGATTAACCGCGCAACATAAAAAGCAGTCAGCCAGCTGGTAATCAACATCATAATTGGCACAATTTTGTAACCGATGCTCTTGGTATCCGACCATTCGAAGGCCTGGATGAGGATACCATCTTTAGACAGATAGCCCGAAGTAAGCGGCAAACCAACTAAGGCAGCGCCGCCTATAATAGCAGCGATAAAGGTCAGCGGCATTCTTTTGCGCAAGCCGCCCATGTACAAAATATTCTGCGGATCGATATCTAATTGGTTTTCATCCTTCACATGCTGCATCTCGTGGATTACCACACCGGCAACCAAAAACAGCAGACACTTGAAGAAAGCATGTGTAACCAAATGAAACAGCGACGATGCATAGGCATTGATCCCCATCGCCATCACCATAAAACCTAATTGCGATATGGTAGAAAAAGCCAGTATCCGTTTCAGATCGTTTTGTGTAAGGGCGATGGTTGCCGCCATAAAAGCAGTAAAGCAACCAATAAATGCCAGGGCATCCAGTTCGGCCGTATTAAACATTGGATATACTCTACCTAACAAAAAGATACCTGCGGCCACCATTGTAGCAGCGTGAATTAAGGCAGATACCGAGGTTGGTCCTTCCATCGCATCAGGCAACCAGGTATGCAATGGAAACTGTGCCGATTTAGCACAAACAGCTAAGAAGATTCCTCCACAAGCTATATACTGCCATATCGCAGGGATACTTGCACCGGGCGCGATCCACAAACCATCTTTAAAAAATGATTGCGAAACCAAGCCGCCCTGGCCAAATAATTTAACAAGATCGAAAGTGTGGAACTGGGCGTAAATAACCAGGATAGCGATCAACAAGCCGACGTCCCCTATCCTGTTCATTATAAAAGCCTTTTTATTAGCCTGAATAGCTTTCTCTTTTTTATACCAGAAACCGATTAACAGGTATGATGAGAAACCTACCAACTCCCAAAAAGTATAAAACAGCACCATGTTATCTACCACCACCAAAGCCAGCATACTGAAACAGAACAAACTCAGGCAAGTGAAATAACGACCGTAACGTTGATCATGCCCCATGTAGGCCATCGAAAAGATGTGGACTGGTAAGGCTATCAAGTTTACTAACAATAACATTAATATCGACAGGTTATTCAGGAGCAATCCGGCATAAAGCTGCGTATCACCAATGGTAAACCACACCCGACTTAAGTGTATAGCACCTCCATTAAAAGTATGACTAAACACGATAATGCTTATAACTGCACTTAATAGAATAGCAATAGTAGAAACCCAACCTGTCGCCTTGCCTTTGATAAAGCAATTAATTACAAAGGCCAGCAATGGCAATAATACCGCTGCTAATGCATGGTAAGCCATTTGGGTTTCCTCGTATGTTAATGTTTTATTCAAATTAGTCTTTTAGCTGGTCAACCTTATCCGGGTCGATGGTTTTGTAACGTCTGTAAACATTTAGTACAATGGCCAGTGCCACTGCTGTTGTAGCGGCTGCAAGCACAATTGCAAACAGGGCAAACATTTGTCCACCATTATTATGCCTGTCAAATTGGCCAAAGGCAACCAGGTTTAAAATGGCGGCATTTAGCATCATTTCAATGCCGATTAATATCTGGATAGCATTTCGCTTAACCAGCACCACATACAAGCCGATACAAAATAAAATGGCGCTTACTACCAAATAATGGGTTAAAGAGATCATTCGGCACGCTCCTTTCTGGATAGGTGAGCTGCACCCACCAATGCCATCATTAATAATATAGAGATGATCTCGAACGGCAATAAATAACGGGTCATCAGGTTAACGCCGATGTTGGCCGTCATATCACCCGAATTAGAAATATAATTTTTTGTTTTGATCGAATCACTGACCCAGCCTAAATGGTCGGCATCGGTTTTTAAGATCACATTAAATAACACGATAAACAATAAAGCCACAATGAGCAAAGCCGGCAAATTCTTAATTTTCCAAATCGAGCGTTGAGGGCTTTGCAATACATCCAATGTTTCGCGGCCCGAAAGCATAAAGGCAAATAGGATCAGCACTAAAATACCACCTACGTAAACTACAATCTGGGTTACGGCAATGAAATCGGCCATGGCTAATACATATAAACCAGCCAACGCAAACAGCGTTACAAAAAACACAAATACCGAGCGCACCAGATTTTTACTCACAGCAACATAACTCGCCGAGGCCAGTGCGATAAAGCTCATGATGTAAAATAAAATATTGGCGGCACTCATTTAGTCGTTCTTCTTTTGCATGGCTGCTAATTTAGCAGCTTGTTTTTCGGCATTCTGTTTTTCAAGCAGCGCACGTTTTTCAGCAGCATCTTCGGGTGTCATGTCCGAAAACTCGTAAACCAGCTGATTTAACTCAAATACCGTTTTATCATATTGGTTAGTCATTACAATACACTCTGTTGGGCATACCACAGTACAAAGTCCGCAATACATACACTTGGCCATATCGATATCAAACTTGGCGGCGTACAAACGCTTGGTTGTACCGTCTGATGTTTGGCCGATAGCCTCAGTCGCTTTGATTGATTCGATATCGATACAATCAACCGGACAAATTTTAGCGCACAGATCGCATACAATGCAATCGTCCATCTCTACATCCAGCTGGTAACGACCAACTTCTGGTATCGGTAACTTCTGTTTAGGATACTCAATAGTAGTGGTACCGTTTTGCAGATCGAAATAATTGGGAGATTTAATAGATTCAACATCACGCTTTTTAAAAGCAAATGCATGCTTAAAGGTAAGAGACAATGCCTTCCAAGCCGTTGTAAAACTATTTATAGTACTCCTGATCAACATTTACTTAATCTCATTAATTCATTACCCAAACGCGCCATACCGCAGATATAATCATGCAGATGAATGCTAAAGGGGTTAATACTTTCCAGCACAGGTCCATTAACTGGTCTACGCGCAAACGCGGTAGGGTCCACCTGATCCAAATCTGTACGGTTACCAGTAGTAACGTTTTTACAAATATCCAAAATATTCCCCAGCCAATGCCCGTAGTCCAGGCGGCTAATTGAATACTCCCAATATTCGGCAACGGCGTATTCCAAGCGCCTAAAAAAAGCACAACGCCTACCATTGATACCAGGAACATCATGGAATACTCGGCCAAAAATATCAATCCGAAACGCATCCCGGTGTATTCGGTATGGAAACCGGCCACCAGTTCAGATTCGGCTTCGGGTATATCAAATGGGGCCCGGTTGCTCTCGGCCAGTGATGCTATAAAATATATCACAAATGCTATAATCAGGTGCGGTGCCCGGAGGATATTCCACGACAGAATACCTCCTATCCCACTCACATCCCAAATGCCTAAAAGTTTGGTGTGTTCTTTAAACAGTATACCCTGCTGCATCGAAATCTCCTGCAGATCTAACGAACCGCAAATCAATACCACAGAGATTATTGCGAAACCAGCCGGAATCTCGTAAGAGATAATCTGCGCCGCCGAACGCATAGCGCCTAGAATAGAGTATTTATTGTTCGATCCCCAACCGGCCATTAGGATGCCGAGGGTTTCGATAGAAATAATGGCAAAAATATAGTACAGACCAATGTTGATCTTAGATGGAACCAACCCAGGTGCCCAGGGCAAAGCTGCAAAGCCCATGTAAACAGCTATAAATATGATAGCTGGAGCCAAGGCATACAACCATTTATCGGTGGCTGTGGGGTTGATAATTTCTTTTTGAATGAGTTTGAGGATATCTGCCAGGGTTTGCAAGCTTCCATACTTCCCGGTTTCGTTAGGGCCTATCCTATCCTGAATAAAGGCAGATAGTTTACGCTCATAATAAACCGCAAACAAGGCAAACGTAGCCGCAAATGCAAATAAACCGATGGCGACGCCTATGTAGATTAAATAGCTAACCAATGCAATAACGTATTCAGTGGTTGCAAATCTACTTAATTAGTAGGAATAATTTAGATTGATTCGTAATTAGGCAGGTGCATGATACCCAACTTTGTCATGCTGAGCTCCGTCAAAGCATCGGCTGTACAGAGGGTAGTGCTTGATTGAAGCAATTATTAATGATGATTGTGCAGTGCTGTTGTTTTCGTTAGTCTGCTCATTGCCGCAGGGGCTAATTCTTTTGGCTTGATCCAAAATGAACCAATACTAAGCGCAGCGACCTCATGAACGCCTTAAAAAAACAATTAACGAGTGAATAACTCAAGAAAGAAAAATGCTCCACCGCACAATGCCACTACACGGCCACGCTTTTCTTTCTCCCCACCGCTCTAATTTGAGAATCCATTCATTGATATGCCGAAACCACCACTACCTCAAATAAACTCTTCCAAAGCAGCATTGGTAATGTTGCGGTAACTACTGTCCCTGCCAAACCACTGCACTTTCATAGCAACAGAACCCGGCTGCGACTTTTTCTTTGGTTACTTTCTTTTTGAGAGAAAAAGAAAGTAACATCCACTGACGATCAATAAAGCAGAACCCTTCCTAATGAAAAACGGATTTCTCCCTTATTTAAGCTAGTGCGCATCGGTCTAAGATTGCTTTCCCGAAACAAGTCCGGGACAGGCAGTACCTCGCAATGACGTCTGTGGGGGAGTTTGTCTCGATTCCTGATTCCCTCGAAACTACTTAAGCGCTACATACTGCGACTGTACATCCCCTCCAAAAAATGAAGTTGCATATTTATCAAAATCAACAGTATCATCTGTAGTGGTAAAAAATTCGCGCATATCGCCTTTGGTAATATTTTGTTCAATCTCCGTATGGCGAACTAAATAATCGGCCAGGCTTTTGGCCACGATGTCGCCTTGAGGGACTACATTGATGTTGGATGGCAGATAAGCTTTGATCTTATCCTGTAACAATGGGTAATGCGTACAGGCTAATAAGATGGTATCAATATTGGCCGACTTAGCCATTATCGCATCCAGGTATTCTTTTACAAAGTAATCAGATCCGGGTTTGTCATGCTCGCCGTTCTCAATCAGCGGAACCCAAAGAGGGCAGGCTTGTTGTTCTACTTTAACATCGGGGAAAAACTTGGCAATCTCCATTAGGTATGATTCTGACTGTACGGTACCTTTGGTGCCCAGTACGCCGATCTCTTTTGTTTTAGAGTAATGGCCTACCACCTCGGCAGTGGGGCGTATTACGCCGAGCACACGCTGTGTAGGATAACCATTTTTAAGATCCTGCTGCTGGATGGTGCGTAGTGCCTTGGCCGATGCTGTATTGCAAGCCAATATCACCAATGGGCAGCCTTGCGCAAAAAGCCACTGCACACTTTCCCAAGTGTACTCATGGATAGTTTTGAACGACCGGTTTCCGTACGGCGCGCGGCCAGTATCGCCAAAGTACATATAATCGTACTGGGGCAGTTGTTCAACTATCGATCTAAACACGGTTAAACCGCCGAAGCCTGAGTCAAAAATTCCGATTGGATGTTTGTTAGTCACTTTTGTAAAAATAAAAAAAGCGCCCCGGATTGGGGCGCTTTTAAAATCATTTTAGGGTTAAATTATTTTAAACCTAATTTAAGTTTTACTGAAGCCATCAGATCGTCTGCAGGTGGAGCAACGATTGGCTCGCCTTGAGTGGTATCTAATACGTAAGTGTAACCTTTTTCTTTTGCAACAGCAGCGATAGCAGCTTTAGCTTTATCTACGATAGGTTTGATAAGCTCGTTACCTTTTTCTTGTACTTTTTGTTGTGCAGTAGTTTGGTAATCCTGAATACGTTTTTGTAACTCTTGAAGTTCGTTTTCTTTTTGAGTACGGATAGCATCAGTCATAGTTGCACGACCTGCATCATAAGCTTGGCCTTTAGTGGTAAGCTCGGTTTGCATAGTTTGTAAAACGTCAATAAATTGTTTTTGGTAATCTTGAGACGCTTTTTGCACACCTTTTGTTTCTGGCATTTGGTCAATCAGTGTGTTAAAGTTGATGTAACCTAGCTTAGTTTGTGCTTTTGCAAAACTACCAACTAGCAACATGCAACCTGCAACTAAAACAACCTTCAATAGTTTTTTCATTGTTCTTTTTTTGTTCTTTTTAATTATGCGATTTTATATAAAATTTTTCACTTCGCAAATACCCCAGGTTTTAAACCAAGGCGGGTAATTACATCTGCGCTTTTATCGTAACGGGGGTTAGCATATAGCATCATTACCTCGCTGTTTTTATCAAATACCATGTCGAGGTTCTCGTTTTCGGCAACAGCTTGTACTGCTTTTGCCACGCGGTCCTGCACGGGTTTAATCAATTGTGTACTGCGCGCTGCAAGCTCGCCATCGGGCCCAAATTTAGATCGCTGAAAATCTTTAGCAGCTTTCTCTTTGTCCACAATCTCAGCCTCGCGTCTCTTTTTCATATCGGCAGTCATCAAAACCTGATCTGCCTGATAAGCCTTATATAAACGGTCTATTTCCTGAAAACGTGCATCAACTTCTTTTTGCCATTGATCTGACAAAGTTTTAAGCTGTGTTTGCGCTGCTGTATACTCGGGCACATGTCTTAAAATATACTCCGAATCAACAAATGCGAAACGTTGTGCAAACGCACCTGCAAATGCTACAAACGTTAAAACTAATGTTAAAATTATCTTCTTCATGAAATTAATTAAATCCTCCGCTTAAACTTTGTGCAATTGAGAAGTGGAACTGGCCTTTGTTAGCATCTGGAATTCCAGGTATTTTATCAAAGCCATAACCATAATCAAGCCCAAGTAAACCAAAGATAGGTAAAAATATACGTGCACCTATACCTGTAGAACGTCTAACGTTAAATGGATTAAAATCAGAGAAATTATTCCATACGTTACCGCCTTCGGCAAATGCCAGTAAGAATATCGTTGCCGACTGGCTGGCAATCACAGGGTGTCTTAACTCAATAGTATACTTGTTGTAGATTGTACTACCAGGGTTAGTATCTGCAGTGTAGTTAGTACCTACCGGAATGATCGAGAAGTTTTTGTAACCTCTTAAACCGATAATATCACTACCCTGTAAAAACTGGTAACTCTGCATACCGTCACCACCCAATTTAAAGCGCTCAAACGGTGAAGCACCTACTTCTGAGTTGTACTCGCCCAGGAAGCCGAAACGTACCTGAGACATGATTACAAACTTACCTGCTACACGTGTAAACCATTGTGAGTCGAATTTAAATTTGTAGTACTCCACAAAATGGTAACGCTCTTCTTGCGTCGCAATTTTATAGTTTACATTGTTAAACAATGAATACGGCGGCGTACCCTGTATCGTTAACTTCATGTTTGAACCCGATGTTGGGAAAATTGGGGCATCTAACGAGTTACGGCTTAGCTCTTGCGTAAGCTTAATGTTGTATGATGTACCATTGCTGAAGATATAACCAGTGTAGTTATCCAGTTTGTAGTGATCCACGTTTAATGAATAGTTTAACTGGAAGTAGTTATCAGGCCAGTTTAAACGTTTACCCAAGGTTACACCCACACCCACAATACGCAGATAGTTGTAGTTTGGATCTGTTTTTGGATAGTACTGCCCGGTTGAACTTAACTGGGTGTATGCTGTTAAACCAAAGTAGATTGGTTTTTTACCACCGAACCATGGGTCAGAAAAGGTAAATGAATAATTCTGATAGTTTTTACCGTTAGCCTGGCCACGTAAGCTCAATTTTTGCCCGTCACCTTTTGGTAATGGTTTGTAAGCTTTAAGGTGGAATATGTTACGCAGCGAAAAGTTATTGAACGTTAAGCCCAATGTACCTACCAGCTGCCCGCCACCGAAACCACCCGATAACTCGATCTGATCTGAAGGTTTTTCAACCACATTGTACAAGATATCTACAGTACCATCCTGTGGGTTAATGTTGGTTGGTTTTGGCTCAGTTTTTTGCTCGTCAAAGTTTCCTAGTTGAGAAATTTCACGGGTACTGCGCATTACCAATTCTTTAGAGAATTTCTGACCAGGTTTTGTTTTGATCTCACGCATTACCACTTTATCATTGGTTACATCGTTACCTTTTAACAACACGCGGTTAATGGTGTACTGCGGACCTTCATATATCCTGATGTCCAGATCAACCGTATCATTGTATATTTTGGTTTGTACCGCATCTGCCTGGTAGGTTAAGTAACCATCGTTTAAGTATAGTGAAGATACGTCATCACTGTTTGGCGTTGGGCCACTTAAACGTTTGTTTAGCTCTTCTTCGCTAAATACGTCACCTTTTTTAACACGTAACACTTTAGTTAAAAACGCAGTTGGATATTTGGCATTACCAGACCAATGAACATTACCAAAGTAATATTTAGGGCCTTCGTAAACTTTAATTTTAACGTTTACACTTTCTTCGTCATGCTTCCAAACAGAGTCGCTTACGATCTCAGCATCGCGGTAACCTTTGGCCTGCATTTTTTCAACCAGGGATTGCTTATCCTCTTCGTATTGGTCTTGTTTGAATTTCTTAGAACCGAAAATGTTATAGAACCTTCGTTGGCGGGTTTTAGGTAAATACTTTTTCAGCGTGGCCGATTTAAAGGCTTTATTACCTTCAAATATTACCTCATTGATTTTCACCTTCTGATGCTTATCAATAGTTACATCTAATATAACGCTGTTGGCATCTCCCGGATCTTTACGTTGTTTGATCACAACGGTAGTATTTAAGAAGCCTTTTTCGTTAAAATGCTTTTTAATGATAGCTGTGGTAGTGTTAAGCAAGTTTTCGTTAACAATCTTACCTGTTTTATCACTCAACTTTTTCTGGATATCCTCTACCTCGCCTTTACGGATGCCCAATAGATGCAACCGCGATAAGTGCGGACGCTCTAATACAGCAATATCAAAGTAAATAGTATCAGCATTTATTTTGGTGACGTTTAATTGAACATCATCAAAAAGGCCTTGTTGCCAAAGGTTACGGATCACGCTTGCCGAAGCATCGCCGGGTAAGTTGATACGATCGCCTTTGTTTAATTTAGAAATCTGGATCAATACATCTTTATCCAGATATTGAGCACCACTAACTGTAATTCCACCTATTATATAATCCTTAGGATTAAGGTAACTTAAACTATCAGTAGGAATTGATCTGGTAAGGCCCGCCTGTGACCTAGGGGCGGCCACCTGCGCCATTGCCGCAGTACCAAAAACAACAAAAAGAATTGCAAAGAGAAATTTATTCATTCGAATATTTAAGTGGGCTAAAAATAGTTTAAACAGTTGTTAAAAATTGTTAAAAGTAAAATTAATTAACCTGTTCGCTGATCATTCCAAAACGTCTCTCCCTCTTCTGGAAGTCGAGTATGGCTTCAAAAAGGTCATCCTTACGGAAATCCGGCCATAGTTTTGGTGTAAAGTATAGTTCTGCATAGGCTATTTGCCATAGCAAATAATTGCTGATTCGATATTCGCCGCTGGTTCTGATCAATAGTTCAGGATCGGGCATATCGCCTGTGTATAAATTATCGGCAAACATTTTTTCGTCGATATCTTCGGCTTTAATTAATCCCTGCTCTACTTTTAATGCAAGGCTTTTTGCCGCTTGTGTAATTTCGCGGCGCGAGCTATAGCTTAGTGCAAGGGTTAAAGTTAAACCAGTATTTTTTGATGTTTTCTGGATAGCATCCATTAGCTCGCGATGTGCTTTTTTAGGCAGCATCTCAATATCACCAATGGTGTTAAGCCTAACGTTCTTTTCCATCAGGTTTGCAATCTCTTTATGGATAGTACCAATCAGTAATTCCATAATAGCTGATACCTCAAACTTGGGGCGGTTCCAGTTTTCTGACGAGAAGGTGTATAAGGTAAGATATTTTATACCCAGATCGTCAGATCCTTCAATGGCTTCACGAACAGAACGAACTCCATTATGATGACCAAAAATGCGCAGCTTTCCTTTACCTTTTGCCCACCTGCCGTTGCCATCCATAATAATAGCGATATGCTGTGGCAATCTTGATGTATCTATCTGTTCTATATAATTCATTTGCTACCTGATCAAAAGCCAGAAACCGGCTGATAATAGAGCGTAATTTTACGCTTAGTCTAATTCGTTTTTTGCTTAACTGTTTTTAAATTAATCAGGTGCATAGATATTGCTTAATACCCAATAAACCACAATTTTTCAGGGTACAAAGGTAAAACTTACTTTGGATTTTTTTATTATAAGTGTTTAAAGAAAAAAATCAAATATTTTGTGTCATAATCCATACATAATATTGGCTTAACAGCCCCAAACAAAACAAAAGCGTCGGGTAGTACTACCCGACGCTTTTGTAATTTATTAAATATCAGCTATTAATAAGCCTTATACTTTTTTAAAAGAGCCACATCCTGTGGTGCAATATCAACAATAGCATAACTGTTTATTTTGGTGATATTAAGTTCATCAAGTGTGTTAACCAGGTTATCATATAAGCTGTGTTCGCTTGGCTTTACCAGTACGATCATGTCCTTGCCGCTTTGGGCTTCTACATCTTTACGTTTATTGAAAATTGCTTCGCGCAGACCTGCTTTACTATAACCCGTTAACTTCGGTTGCGACAAAGGCTTATCTGCCATGCCCATGTACCACAATATCTGATTGTTTTTACCCAGGCAAACCGTCATGGTGCGGCTGGCGGCTACGCCCATTTCACCACCATCGCTTGGCATCGAAATAGCCATTGCGTTGTTTTTTTGCAAGGTCGTTGTCAGCATAAAAAAGGTGATGAGTAAAAACGCAAGGTCGACCATTGCGGTAAGGTCAACGCGGGTTGTGATCCTGGTACGTCCGGATCTGCCACCTGCCTTAGCAGACGAAGAATTTAGCTCGGCCATAATTGTAAAGTTTAAGATGAAAATTGGTTAATATCACCGACGTGATATATTAATGTAAACGCAAGTTGATGCAGCTTTGTTGCAACAAGATTGAATTATTTAAAAACCAATAAAATCTGTTTACCTACGGCCGCTGCTAACAAAATAACAGCGATCTGTTATCCAAGTATAAGAAATAGAGAACACGAAAAACATATAGGTATCGCGCGGGCGACCGTCGCCGCGTTGCGTGCCCGCAATTTGAGTGTCCAACAAACCTGTCCGATTAGTTATTGGTATCCCACCAGCTGTTTTTACAAATTTGGATGGATCTGATGGATAATTTCCACTTACATCATCAAGGTAATCGGTGTTAGTATAGTGGTAAGTTGCATCCAGAGAAATTCCCAGCTTACCCAAAAAATTATATTTTATTCCAACTCCATAAGGTATGGTTAAAGCTATTGTAGAATAGGGTTTACTTTGCCCCTCAGTAAGGCCAGACCGAAGATCGTATCGCACATTATCATCGTATTTGGCAGTCGGCGCATAATATACCCCACCTAACCCCGCAAAAACATAAGGCGTAAAGCTATTATTAAATACCCCGGGGCGATACTCTAAAAAGTTAAATTCGGCCCTGGCACTAACTTCGTGCAAGTAAGTCAGAAAGTTAAGACCACGATCTCTATCAACCTGATTAGACGAGTTTTTATCATCTGCCCCAATCCAACCGAAAGTATATGATCCTCTGACAGAAAAATACGGACTATAATTTTTACGTGCGAAAAGACCAATTGCCCCGCCGCTTACCTGCAAGGGGTTACGCTGATTTAAGTCGCCCATGTAACCCGATCCTCCCAGAATAGCACCTGCCTCCCAGGTTTGCGCCCTGGCGGCAAGTGTAAGTACTGATAAAAGTAAAAGCGTAAATATTCTCCGCATCAAAAAAAATTAATAGTTACGTGCGTCTAATCCCCACAGCAACTTGTTTCTTAACGTTTTCAGGTAACTTTCATTATTCAACCGCACCAGGTTAAGTTCGAACCCCGCTTTTGATATACGGAATTTCATGTTTTCACCGATTACTGCCGTACGCGAATCGCACGAAATTAAATAGTTAGAACCACGTGTTTCTACATCAAAAGATAATTCGCTGCTATCGGGAAACACAATCGGCCTCACATTTAAGTTATGCGGCGAAATCGGCGTAACTACCAGCGTATCTGACTGGGGGAAAATAATAGGTCCCCCGCAACTTAACGAGTAAGCTGTTGAGCCTGTTGATGTTGATATAATAAGCCCATCGCCCCAATAAGTATTTAAAAACTCATCGTTTAAATAAGCATGTATGGTTATCATAGCCGCATCATCGCGCTTGTGAATGGTAATATCATTGAGTGCAAAGTTGCAATCGCCAAATATTTCCGACTCTGATTTAACGCAGATCAGCTCGCGGCTATCCAGTGTATAATTGCCGTTAACCACAGCTTGTATGGCACCTTCTATTTCGCCTTTGTTCACGCTGGCCAAATAGCCTAGGCGACCAAAATTTATCCCCATTACAGGTATGCCGCTATCGCGGATCATGGTTACGGTATCCAGTATGGTACCATCGCCACCCAGGGTTAAAAATAAATCGATATACCCTTTAAGTGGGATCTCTTCATTTAAAACCGTGAAATTAAAGTCTGGAAATTTTTGAGACAAAAACTCATTCAACAAGGGATGTACGCATACATCGGCATTGTTTAGTTTCAGTTGTTCAAATACTGTTTGGGCGTAAGGTAAAACCGAATCGTTAAATTGCCTTCCGTAAACTGCTATTCTCATACAGTATTAAAAATTGAGGTAGTTCATCAGCGAATCGTAACGATCCATTGTATCGTCATTATCATCACTGTGACCAAATACGGCTTTTACATCGTAACCATAACGTAAAAACGTAGCTGATAAACCCGAGGTATCTTGTTTATTAATTTTAAGCGTCACTTCCATACGGGTCGAGTCTGGAAAAGTGCGAACGTATGAGCTCAATATTTGCGCGTTATCAGATTCAACGATCTGAGCCATGTGGGCCAGCGAATTGTTTTTATTGGTAATCTCGAGCACAATGATCACTCCCGGGCCTGTTGCCGATGTTAACTCGGCTATGCCATTTACCATCGCATTGGCTGTAATAACACCGATATAAGTTTTATTTACATTTAACACCGGTACCACAGTAACTTGCCTGCCGTAAAACGTGCTGAGTACTTCATAAATGTGCTGACTTTCCAGCACATAAGGGGTTGTTAAATTTAATGGTAAGCTGCTCAGGAGTTTCTCGTGATCAGGCTCGGTCAGTTCTTCTTCGGCCAGTAAGCCCAAAAACTGGTCTTCGTTTACAATAGGCAGGTGCCGCACTTTAAACTCCGCCATACGGTCAAGCGCCATCTGTATGGTATCAGAAGACCTTAGCGGTGGAATCGCATCGACAATTAGCTCTATTGCAAGCATAACTTTTAATTTACCTTTTGTAAAAACTCTGTCAAATACATATTAAACTCCTGCGGGCGCTCCATCATTGGCGCGTGTCCACATTTGTCTATCCAGTACAATGTGCTGTTGGGTAATAATTTATTAAACTCAACGGCCACTTCTGGCGGTGTAATATGATCATTTCGCCCCCATATCAACCCCACGGGGATTTTTATTTTAGGCAGATCTTTGCCCATGTTATGCCTGATTGCAGACTTAGCCATGGCTAATATTCTTATTACGCGATTACGATCATTTATGGTTGTATAAACCTCATCGATCAGCTCATCAGTTGCAATTGCCGGATCGTAAAACGTGTATTGTACTTTCTCTTTTACAAAATCGCGGTTCTCGCGGCGTGGAAACGATCCTCCGAATGCATTTTCATACAAGCCAGAGCTACCTGTTAATACCAGGTTTTTTATCATATCCGGGTGTGCCAAACAATAAATTAAACCAACATGGCCACCCAACGAATTGCCTAATAATGTAATGTTAGTTAATTTTTTATACTTTATGAACTTATGCACAAATTTTGACAAGGACTTTACGCCCGTGGTCAGCAATGGTAAATCATAAATTGGCAGTATGGGTAACACTACGCGATAGCGATCTTTAAACTCGTCAACCACGTCTTCCCAGTTACTTAATGCCCCCATTAAACCGTGCAGAAGCAACAGCGTTTCGCCTTTTCCCTCTTCTATGTATGTGAAACCGTTTTCTTCTTTAAGCTCGTAACTCATATAAACTTAGTAGTAATTAATGTTGTACCGATTTTTATTTCAGTATAAAAAGTATTGTTTATACGCTATAAAGATACTTTTAAGAATTTGAGTTGCAACAATAATAGCAACTAATTATGCCAGCAATTGTTTAACTACTTCTGATATTGTTTTGCCATCGGCCTTGCCCGCCAATTCTTTATTAGCTGCGCCCATTACATTACCCATATCTTTTACTGATGTAGCTCCTACCCTGCTTATCAAATCTTTCAGGTAAACTTCAACCTCTTCTTTGCCCATTTGCTTAGGCAAATAAGCCTCGATAACGGCTTGCTCTTCTACTTCGATCTGGTAAAGATCATCGCGGTTCTGGGCTTTATAAATATCTGCCGACTCCTTACGTTGCTTAACCAGTTTTTGCAAAACTTTAATTTCCGCTTCCTCGGTAATTTCTTCGGCAGCACCTTTTTCGGTACGGGCTAGTAACAGTGCTGCTTTAACAGCACGTAAACCGCGAAGCTTATCAGCCTGTTTAGCCAGCATAGCTTTTTTAATATCCTGATCTATGGTTTCTAATAATGACATCTTTTCAATTTTGAATGAGTGAATGATAGAATGAGTGAATGTATCATCGGCCAACGCCAAAACTAATGACAAATTAACCTTTCCTAAATATATTTGTTGCCGTAGCCTGCGCTGTTGGCATTACTATAATCTCGTTTATGTTTACATGTGCCGGGCGCGATACTACAAACCAAATGGTTTCGGCAATATCATTAGCCAACAGCGGATCAAAACCTGCGTACACCTTTTTAGCGCGTTCTTTATCACCTTTAAAGCGTACTTCAGAAAACTCGGTTTCTACAGCACCCGGGTGTACAGCCGTAACACGGATACCATGGCTAAGCAAATCAATCCGCATCCCTTCACTTAACGCAGTAACCGCAGCTTTAGTTGCACAATATACATTACCGTTTGCGTAAACCTCTTTACCGGCGATTGATCCCAGGTTGATGATCTGGCCATGCCCATTACTGATCATCCAGTTGGATACCAACTTGCTTACATAAAGCAAACCTTTAATATTGGTATCAATCATGGTATCCCAATCATCATAACTGCCGTTTTGTATCGGGTCGAGGCCCTGGCTTAACCCAGCATTGTTAATCAGTACATCAACATGTTTCCAGTGCTGGGGTAAACTTTCCAGGTTACTGATCACAGCATCCCGGTTCCGAACGTCGAATGCCGAAACAGCAACTTCTACATTGTACTTGGTATTGATTTCCTGAGCCAGTTTTTCCAGGCGATCATGCCTGCGGCCTGTAAGTATCAGGTTATAATGTTGAGCAGCAAATAAATGAGCACAAGCCTCACCGATCCCTGCGGTGGCGCCTGTTATTAAAGCAATTTTAGCCATAGGTACGTAACTATGGCAGCGAAATTATGTTTTTTTAATTTACTTATTCGAAGTATAAGCTAAAACTTACCGTATGAAGGAATAATTTACTTATCGGAGATGAATATGGATTGGTGAGGTCCGGAACGAGCATATTGTTAAATGAATTGCTCACCTTCAACTCTGGCGACAGCTTAAAATACTCGAAATAGATATCGCAGCCAAGGCCAGCTTCCCAGGCATTATAATTACGTGTAAGTTTAGGCACCCTATCGTCTGGGTTTAAAGTATTATCATCTTTGCTTTTTTTGTTGATGGCAAAAGATGTTTTCACCCCTCCTAATATATACATCCTAAAGTCACCGATGCGATCTGATTTTAATTTCAGTAAAAGCGGCACATCTACCGATGTAGTTTGAATAGAAACAGATGGGTTGCCATCTACTCCTTTTAACGAATAGGTTAGTGATTTGTCTGCAAACACCAATTCCGGTGTTGTACGTACCTCCAGGTGATCAGTGATGCTATAACGAGTAACGAAGCCTATTCCAAACCCGGGTACTCCGTTTGAACTAATAGCGTTGTAGCCATTTTTAGCAGCGCTAAGTTGGTCAGGAAAACCTTTTTGCCAATCCGGCTTCTTAACAATTTTAAAATCGCTACTAACATACTGAAAGGTAAAACCAAAGCTCAGGTCTGTCTGATCGGCGCCACCGCCCCAGGACGGGACTATGGTATATTGCGCCCATGATTTACAGGTGCAAAAAACTAATAAAAAAACGATCAGACACCCAACTCTTCTTGTCATTTAATACCCGTGTAAATAGAACAGATTCCAAATGTTAATGATCTGTGCTTGGTTTGCTTATACCCCACCTTGTCCATTAAAGTTACAAAACTCTTTCCATCCGGAAACGCCGCAACAGATTCGGGAAGATAAGAATAAGCTCTCGAATCTTTAGAGAAAAGCTTACCAATAGAAGGTGTAATATAATTAAAGTAAAAGTTATACAGTTGCTTTATGGGAAAACCTTTGGGTTTAGAAAACTCCAATATCACCACCTTACCGCCTGGTTTTAACACGCGCAGCATATCAGCCAATCCGGCTTCCAGATGTTCGAAATTACGAACGCCGTAAGCAACAGTTACTGCGTCAAATTTAGCCGCCTCAAAAGGCAGATTTTCAGAATCGCCGGTGTAAACTTCAAACTTATCGTTCAGGTTGCGTCTGGTGATCTTTTGTTTAGCCACCTCCAGCATACCTTCAGAAATATCCACACCCGTTATCTTTTTAGGGTGAAGCATCCCCAAAGCCTCAAACGCGAAATCGCCTGTTCCGGTAGCAACGTCCAGTATGTATTGGGGCTTATCGTTCTTTAATTCGTTAATTGCTTTTTTGCGCCAGATGATATCAATCCCCAATGACATAAAGTGATTAAGGAAATCATAAGTACCAGATATATTATTAAACATATCGGCTACCTGCTCTTTTTTGGTAGCCTGCTGACTATTATAGGGAGTTACAATTTTGCTCATATATTGAGCGCTAAAGATAAGGAGATATTTTAGGTTTAAGAATCAAGAGAAGAGATAAAACGCCTGGCTATAATATCGTAGAATCAGTTTTTCATTAGGGAGGGTTTGAGTGATTTATGATCGTCAGTCGATATCACTTTAGTTTTCGCTTTTGTTTATTTTTTTTTAAGGTGCTCAAGAGGGCTTCGCCGTTTGACCGCCAAGAAAGTAACCAAAAGAAAGCTCACAGCCGGGTTATGAACTTTAGTGGTTAGGCAGGGGCAGTGGTTGCCGCAACATTACCAATGCTGCATTGAAGAGGTTATTTGAGGTTATGGTGGGTTCGCATGTTAGCAAGCTTGACCTCTCAATCATCCGAGCGGTGGCCTGACAGAAACGCGGGCCATGCGTAGGCCTCGTGCGGAGAAGCATTTTTCTGTCTTGATCTTTTGGCTACTTTTGGATCAAGCCAAAAGTAGCTAGCCACTGCGGCAATGAGCAGACTAACGGTAATCAAAGCACGAACCCTTGATAATTGGTAGATGCGTTAATTAATGCAATGTCTCTGTAGATCGGGGATTGCTTCGTACCTCGCAATGACGTATGGGAATAGGCCTGCGACGAGGTTGCTTCGTCGTACCTCCTCGCAATGACAAATTGGGATTAATCAGAATTACTTTGCCAAACCTTCCATTTTCCCAATCTTGCTATGCTTATAACTATAGGTAAAGTAAATAACCAAACCTATTACCAGCCAGATTAAGAAACGTAACCAATTGGTATAGCCAAGCTCGGTCATGAGGTAAAAGCAGCTTAATAAACCCAATACAGGTATTAGCGATAGCTTCTTAATAAATGCAGCAACGCTTAAAGCTGCTGATAGAATGATGAACAGAAAGTACGGAAAGTTCTCATGCAGGTTTTCGCCAGAGAATAAACCCGTAATTGGTTTCCAGAAGAAATAGATACCGATGATAAATAAAGCTGGTACTATCCAGCGTGAGCTGATATATGGAATTTGGAACTTACCTTTTACAGAAGCTTCTTTAGGTAACAATAATACACCACCACAAACCAGTACAAAGGCAAACAGGGTACCAATACTGGTAAGATCCGTTACTTCGGTAAGGTTCATAAACAAGGCTGGTATCGCCACCACAAAACCGGTAACAACAGTTGCAAATGACGGGGTTTGATATTTAGGGTGAATACGTGAAAATGCTTTAGGCAATAATCCATCGCGGCTCATGCTCATCCAGATGCGGGGCTGGCCCAGTTGGAATATCAATAACACACTCGCCGTAGCAATTACTGCGCTAATAGAAATTACGTAGCTGATTTTTTTTAAGCCCACATGCGAAAACACAAATGCCAGCGGATCGCCAACATCCAGTTTGGTATAGCTTACCATACCGGTAAGTACCAGGGCTATCAGCACATACAACACAGTACAAATTACCAGCGAGTAGATCATACCGCGTGGCAAATCACGTTGTGGATTTTCGCACTCTTCGGCAGTGGTAGAGATGGCATCGAAACCGATATAGGCAAAGAACACCCCCGAAACACCTTTCATCACACCACTAAAACCGTTAGGCAAAAATGGATGCCAGTTAGCCGGTGTAACATAAAAGAAACCTAAAGCAATAACAGCAATTACTACAGCGATCTTTAAAAGCACCATGGCATTGGTTACTTTTTTGGTTTCGCGGATACCTATATATACCAGGTATGTAATTACAAACACAATAGCTAAGGCCGGGATATTGGCAATCAGCTTAAAGTTACCCACACCCGGCGCGGTTGACCATGCAATGGCCTCGCTGCGAAGTTTATCGGTAATATCTGCCACATGTCCGCTTGCAGTTAACTGATGGATGGTTCCTTCGGCGCGGAATGCACTCAGATAATCCATCGTCAAATATTCGGGCATGTGGATATGGAAACCTTCGAGCAGGTTCACAAAATATTCGCTCCATGATATAGCAACTGCGATGTTACCGATGGCGTATTCCATCAACAAATCCCAGCCGATAATCCAGGCGATTAACTCGCCAAAAGAGGCATAAGCATAAGTATAGGCGCTACCTGCAACCGGAATGCGCGAAGCAAATTCGGCATAACACATGGCCGAAAAGCCACAGGTAATAGCGGTAAGTACAAATAATATGGTAACACCCGGACCGCCGTTAAATGACGCCACACCAATGGTAGAGAAAATACCTGCACCTACAACGGCTGCAATACCCATCAGGGTAAGGTCTTTTACATTTAATACTTTGCGGAGATGCGATTCGCCTGCGTGTTCGCTATCACTGTAACCACTGGCAACGTCAGCGAGTATGGTATCGATCGACTTTTTACGGAAGATATTTTTCGACATTAAATTTTAATCAATTTACGGAAGTCAAACATAACTATTTTTTCGGTCTATTCGGAGGCATTGTGCTAAATTGCGCCATGAAGCTGCGTATTACCGACGTACTATATCGATTACGATTATTTTTTGTGCCTTATGTTATTATTCTGAGTATTTGTTTAACCATAAAGCTCATCTATACCCGCGAAGCCATCTATTTTGCGGTAAATAGTTACCATAATACCATTGCCGACTACTTTTTTATTGGTGCAACAGACGTAGGCGACGGATTATTTATGTTATCGGTGGCTGTAATTTTAGCTTTATACAGTTACCGCAAAGCATTCTTAATGGCAACTAGTTTTTTAATAACTACGGTACTAGTGCAGATAGCCAAGCGGATTGTACACGCTCCACGCCCATCAGTTTATTTTACAGACCACACGCATATTTATTACGTTAACGGTGTAAAACTTTTCACATCAAACAGCTTCCCATCTGGGCATACGGTGCAGGCATTTACCATGGCAGTTGTATTGGCTTATTTAGCCAGACAAAAAAGCTGGGGTTTGATGCTTTTGGTAGCTGCAATTTGCGTGGGCTATTCGCGTATGTATTTGAGCGAACACTTTTTTGAAGATGTGCTGGCGGGTTCTATCATTGGCACTGTAGCAACAGTAATATGGCTCACTATCATAGATAGCAAGCCATTTATACATTCCCCAGCCTGGAGCCGGGGCTTATTAAATAAGAAAAATAGTTAAGCTACTATTTGTTTCTTTTTACGATTACGCAGCACCAATATGATAATTAGGATGAGCACAACACCACCTGCTATAAGTGCAATTTTAAGCGCCTTATGCATACCGGTAAACTTACCAAATGTGGTGTACTGATCTGTACCATCAAGGCTAGGTGCCGTTTTTATAGAAGCAAAAAACTGGTCGCCATCTTTTTTAGCTAAATCGGCCCGTTCTTCGGGATAAACGAATTGGAATGTGTATGTAGCTGCCTTGGTGTATAATAACCTAAACCTGCGAATCTGTACGCCCTGATCGTCGTTATTATCAGTACGCAGTAAAAAGTCCCTTACTTCAACATTGTTAATAATAGTATCCTTATCGTTCATGATACTACTATTACCTGCGCCGCTTTGCAGTTTCTTAATATATTCTTTAAAAACCTTATTAAGGTCTTTTTCTTTTTTAAGCGTTTGATTTGATGGATTTGGCGCTTTAATTACGCTGATATAGCCAAGCGAACTATTACCGGTAAATACCAGCTGGCCCAGTGTATCTTTCTTTACAAAATCAACCGGTAATGAAACTGTTACCAGGCTATCTATTTGCACGGGTTTGTTTACCTGTGCCTGTGTTGTTGCAAATGCAAATATGGTTAAGTAAAAACCTATCAGTATCTTTTTCATAGTTAGGATATAACTGAAAAAACACCGATAGGTTTTAAAGAAGGTTGATAAGCTTAACTAAATACTACAATTTTGCCAGTTCGCTTTTCACAAAAGTCACCAGCTCTTTTACGTATTCTGCGCTGAAATCAAACTTAATTCCGGCTGTTTCGTAAATCTCTTTGATGGTTTTGGTATAACCTAATTTTAAGGCATCCAAGTATTGCTGAAGCCCTTTTTCAGGATTCTCTTTATAATTTTTCCATACGGCAATGGCACCTAGTTGCGCCATGCCATATTCGATGTAATAAAACGGCACCTCGAAAATGTGCAGTTGTTTTTGCCATAAGTTGGCTTCAGCTTCTTTATTATCGCTCCAATCTACAAAGCTGGCACCAAAGCGCTCATAGATTTGTATCCAGGCTTCACGGCGTTGCTCATCGGTATGGTCTGGGTTGGTATAGATCCAGTGTTGAAACTGATCTACCACGGCTACCCAAGGCAAGGTTTTAATCACATCAATCAACTGATCACGCTTGGCACGTTTCAGTTCTTCGGGATCGCTGAAATAAACATCCCAGTTATCCATTGAAATTAATTCCATCGACATTGAAGCCAGTTCGGCAACTTCTGATGGGCAGTGTTTAAAGTCGTTCAACTCCAGGTCTGCAGTCAAGAAGGTATGTACTGCGTGGCCGCCTTCGTGTACCATGGTAGTTAAATCGCGGAAAGTATTCGCCGAGTTCATGAAGATGAACGGCGCACCAGTCTCGGCCAGTGGATAGTTATACCCACCCGGCGCTTTACCTTTACGGCTCTCCACATCAAACAGTTTATTCTCTTTCATAATCTCCAGTCGCTCGCCCAGGTAACGGCTAATGTTGCTGAAACACTGGATGGATTTCTCAATCAGTTCCTCGCCATTTTGGAATGGCTTTAACGGAGCCTGACCTGTTATATCTACATCAGTATCCCAAGGTTTCAGGGCTTCTAAACCTAAAGCTTGTTTGCGTTTTTCAGCTTGTTCTTTCAACACAGGCACAACTTCCAGTTCAATCGCTTCGTGGAAACTGTAGCAATCTTGTGGGGTATAATCAAAACGGCCTAGCGCCTGGAACATAAAATCTCGGAAGTTCTCGAAACCTGCATTCAATGCTACCTTATGGCGTAGCACGCGCAGCAGATCAAACAGCTTATCCAATTCTTCTTTGTTCTCTAAACGGCGACCGGTGATCTTTTCCCAGGCCTCCTGGCGTTTTTCACGATCGGGGCTTTTCAATATCGCAGCAGCTTGTTCAAGCGTAAATTCCTTATCGCCAATATGAACCGACATAGCGCCAGTAATCGACTGGTACTTCTGTTGCTCAACCTGGATCTCGGTCTGGATTGGAATATTTTCCTCGCGGAACAACTCCAATGATTTTTTGATGCTGCGCAGGTAAACGAAATATTTATCGTTATCCAGTTGATCGAAGTATTCGCTTTCAACCAGCTTTTTGTTTAGCTCGTTGCTATAAGGGGCAATCTTCGGCTCAATTTCAGTAGCAAAGTATTGGAAATTCTGTAGTAATTCCTCGCTCACGGTATCGCAGGTCATGCGGATATAGCGCCAGGCGAAATCCTCTTCAATGGCTGCTTCAAACTCGCTGCGGTCACGCAACCATTGTTCTAATTCTTCAACCGAGTTAATCTGGCGATCACGTAATTCGATCAAAAGTGGCTCTAGGTTTTCCCACTTCATTTCCAGATTTTCGGGTATATAGTGTTTTGCTTTTTTATGGATCATGGTATTTGATCTGCAAATGTGCAGATGTGCAAATATGCAGATTATTGTGAGAATCAGAATTTACAGGATTTAAGAATTAACAGAATTATGGCAAATTATTGTCTGAACCAGAATTTACTAAATTTAAGAATTCGTTGTTTCAATACATTCTGTTAATTCTTAAATTCAGTAAATTCTGGTTCAAGACTACTTAAACAGCGTCTGCGAAAGTTCAACAAACCCATCACGATAGGCAGTCGGTTTTACGTTGAAGTATTTTTCGAACTTATCAGAATTGAAATTATAATCATGCTCATACTGGTAATACATCTCCACCGAATCTTTTACCAGCGGATTAAACAAACCAAACAATTGTAACATTAGTTTATTGATGGCCATGTAGCTTGGTTTAGTGTTAAACACATCCGCCGCCAGTTCCATAAATTGTATGCCGGTTAAAGGTACAGCAGTGGGCACATGCCAGATCTGGTTATCACTCTCTGGCTTTTGGCCAAGCAAGTACAAGGCATTGCCGCAATCGGGGATGTAAGAGAATGAGTGTAGCGTTTTAGGTTTACCTATCCATTGAGCCCTTTCGCCTTTGGCATATTTGGCCAGTACCATACTGTCGAAAAAGCTGTTCATGCCCTCGGCTCCATAAAAATCTGCTCCGCGAATAATGCTCGCCTGGATGTTGCCTTGCTTAACCTCATCCATTAATTGTATGGCAATTTTAGCGCGTACTTCACCTTTTACGCTTACAGGATTATATGGTGTACTTTCTAACATTGGGCCTTTTACCAAGCCGTACATATACACGTTATCGAAGAAGATAAAGCGGGCATTAGTTTCCTTTGCCGCATTAATCATGTTTTGCATAATTACTGGCCATTGCTGCTGCCAGATAGCTTTATTGTAAACCAAGCCAGCACACATGTAAATAACATCCGATCCTTTTGCGGCTTGCAATACTTCGGCGTAATTTAATAAATCAGCCTTTTGCCAGCTAACGTTATTACCTGTAAAGGTAGAGGGCCGCCTGCTAACCAAACGAACGGTTTCATTTTCAATAATCAGTTTGCGGGTTAAAGCGTTGGCTACCGGGCCGCCTGCTCCAAATATGGTATGTATCATTGTTTTTCTGTTTTTGTATGATACAAACATACAAGTAGCCTGAAACAGAAAACGTTATCTTAAGATAAGAAAAACGTAATTTTAAATTAAACCAGAATGCGCCTGCGGATGCGAGAAAGAGAAACCGGGGTAATACCCAAGAAATTGGCAATGTAATGCTGAGGCATGCGGCGTAGAATATCCCTGCCAGATTCTAATAATTTTATATAACGTTCTTCCGGTGATTGAGTGATGAAGGATGTAACCCGGTCATCATAGCAACACAAATAGTATTCTGCAACTAAACGGCCGAAGCGTTCCATTTTATGACCCAGACTTTCGCTGGACAGCATTTCTTGTAAGCTTTTATGGCTAATGAGGATAAGCTCAGTGTCTTCCAGGGCCTGGATATAATTGTTAGCGGGCTCGCGTTTTAAAAAGCTTTTATACGAGCTCATAAACTCGTTTTCGAAACTAAAGTAACCTGTTATGTAGGTACCATCATTGGCCAAATGAAAATACCGCACCGAGCCTTTATTTACAAAGCCGAAGTGGTTGCACACTTTTCCGGCTTCTACAAAATAGGTCTTCTTTTTTAAGCTAACAAACTCAAGGAAGCTGCAAAACAGCTCCCATTCGTCGTTGGTAAAAACGGCAAATGGCTGCAGATGCTCCCTGAAGTTATATTTAGCTTTTAGCGTATCCATAATCTGTCAACCAAAAACAGCGCAGCAAATACCACACTTGCTATGCCATTGGTGGTCATAAAAGCAAAGTTTACACGGCTTAAGTCGTTTGGCTTAACCAGGCTATGTTGATAAAACAACATGCTGCAAAATACCGCGATGCCTAAGTAATAAGGTATACCAACATGTGTAAAAAACACCGGCATAATAATAAAGGCTGCTGACAGCACATGCAAAAAGCTAGACAGGTTTAGTGCTTTCACTTTACCCAGATAAGCAGGTATGGAGTGTAATTTTTCGCTACGGTCAAAGTCTTCATCCTGCAAGGCATAGATAATATCGAAACCACTCACCCAGCATAAAACAGAAAGTGAGAAAAATAATGGTAACAGGTTAAACTCGCCGGTAACCACCAAATAAGCGCCTATTGGTGCCAGTGACAATCCTAAGCCGAGTACCATATGGCAAAGTGCTGTAAAGCGTTTAGTAGCGCTATAACCCAGTACCACTAACAAGGCTACCGGGGCCAGGTAAAAGCATAATGGATTAATAAACCAGGTAGCAGCCAAAAACAGCGCACAGTTTACCAAAGTAAAGGTAAGCGCAGCAGCCGGACTAATTCGCCCTGCCGGAATATCGCGCACCTTGGTACGTGGGTTTTTAATATCAATGTCCCGATCCAAATAGCGGTTAAAAGCCATGGCCGAGTTACGGGCGAAAACCATGCACAACACCATCAGCAAAAGCTTCTGCCACTCAAACTTATGATCGGTGGTGGTTACTGCCAAAAAAAAACCAATAAATGCAAATGGCATTGCAAATATGGTGTGTGAAAATGTTACTAAGGAAAAGTATTTTTTCATGTCTGTTTATTGTACGTTTTGCTTCCCCTTTCGAGAGGGGTAAGGGGGGTGTTCTGCTTTATTCTTTTCTACTTATAATCCATATTATCAATACCGGTAAACTTGGCATTAACGCTATCAATAAAACCAAGCACCTCATCGCGGCCAAGTTTATTTTCGGCTGATGTAATAAAGTAATCAGGCATGGGATCGAATGTCTCTGTCAGTTTCTTTTTAAACTGTGCTACGTTCTGATCTGTTTTTAGGCCCGACTGTTTATCAGCTTTTGTAAATATAATTACGAACGGCAGGCCATGTTCGCCAAGCCAGTTACAAAATTCAAGGTCTATTTTTTGGGGCTCGAGGCGGCTGTCGATCAATACCATTACGCATTGCAGGCTTTCGCGTTTATCGAGATAGAAACGGATAAACTTGTTCCAGTCTTCCTTTTTACTTTTCGAGATACGGGCATAGCCATAACCGGGTAAATCAACCAAAAACCACTCATCGTTAATCAGGAAATGGTTAATCAACTGGGTTTTACCGGGGGTTTGCGAAGTTTTAGCCAGGCCTTTTTTTGCCGTAAGCATATTAATAAGCGACGACTTGCCTACATTTGAGCGCCCAATAAACGCATATTCTGGCTTCTCTGGTGCGGGGAGCTTTGACACCTGCGTATTACTGCAAATAAATTCTGCCGATTTTACAATCATAATGCAAAGGTAGGGTTTTAGTTTAAAGCATAGCAATATCGCCAATTTTACACAGACACAACACTTGTTACAAAGGTTAATATTAAATTTGGATGTTTAAACATATATTTTATGGCTAATTATCAAATTCCGGCTCAAACACGCATAGGGCATGTTCATTTAAAGGTGAGTAACCTGCAACGCTCGTTAGATTTTTATTGTGGCTTGCTTAGTTTTGAGCTGATGGTTAATTATGGCGATAGCGCTGCCTTTATATCTGCAGGTGGATACCACCATCATATTGGCTTAAACATCTGGCATAGTAAAAACTCCCCTCCTGCCCCAGAGACGGCGCCGGGCTTATACCATACTGCCATTCTATATCCCGAAAGAAAAGATCTTGCCGAGATATTAAAACGCTTAATCGATGCCAAGTATCAAATTACCGGTGCATCTGATCACGGTGTTTCTGAAGCCATCTACTTAAATGACCCTGACGAAAATGGTGTTGAGCTATACTGGGACCGCCCACGCGATCAATGGCCAACCGACGAGCATGGTAATTTCACCATGTTTACCAAACGGTTGGATATTGAAGGGTTGATGGCGACTTTGGAAGAGAAATAACCAATCTCTCCGTAGAGACACAATACCTTGTGTCTCGTTTGTGAATCGAATAATCTCGTCTATAAATTATACACCTGTAGAGAGAAACAAGGTATTGTGCTTTTACGGGGGATAAAACATAAAAAAAGAGACACAAAATATTGTGTCTCTACGGATAATATTAAGAAAGGCCTCAAATTGAGGCCTTTCTTATTTTAATTATTTAATGCGATGTATTTGCACCGTTTCTGGATCGGCCAGCATGAGAGGCACTTTTTCAACCGTTACGAAACTCAGGTCGAGGCCAAAGTTACGTTCTTCTGATAAACTGATCTTCTTCAACTGCGTATAAAGTGCCATCACACCTTTTTCGTAAAGCGATAAGTAGTGTGAACGCGATACCACTTTCTCGATAACCACAAAACGGAAATCGCCTACAATTTTGTGTTTATTGAGGGACTCGTATTTACTGGTGATATCTACCTCGCCTTTTTTAACCAGATCTTCGACCACCTTTCTAAACAACAGGTTAATCTGTTGCTCAACACGGAAACCTAATTTAAAGTCAATGCGGATAAGTTTGTTCGGAACCAGAAAATCAACCTCGTACTCGCGGGTGTAAGGTTCGTCCATTACGTCAACGTGCACCAACCAGTATACATCGGCACGTTTAGGCTGCTTCTGCAGTATCGAATAAATGATCTTTGATTCAATCTCAGAGTTAAAGTTAGCACTGGTTAAATAAACCAATTGCGAAGCATATTTGCTTACCGTATTATCGTCGCTCAGCTCCTTAATAATGGTATAGTAATCTTCAATCTCCACAAACTTAACGTAGCGATTACGGATTTTACGGGCTGTATGCCAGGTCCACATAATCCAGAACAGCACAGCGCCTATTGATAGCGTAAACCAACCGCCGTGTACAAACTTAACCAGGTTACCAAATAAGAAAGTACCCTCAATTATCAGGTAAACCGTCAAGAATAGCGTGATCACATATTGAGGATACTTACGCCGTTTTAAGAATTTGGACACCAAAATGGTGGTCATTAACATGGCAACCGTGATACTCAAACCATAAGCGGCCTCCATCTTATCTGATGCACGGAACAAAAGTACTACACCAATACAACCTGCGCATAGGAGCCAGTTAACGCTCGGCACGTATAATTGTCCCTTTTGCTCAGACGGATAGTTGATCTTTACTTTCGGCCAAAGGTTTAAACGCACAGCCTCCGCAATCAGTGTAAACGATCCCGAAATTAATGCCTGGCTGGCAATAATAGCCGCGATGGTTGCAATACTGATACCGTAGATGAGAAACCAGGAAGGCATAATCTCATAAAAAGGGTTATGAATATTTAAGTCTTTAGTTTGACCCTGAAATTTCAACAACCATACAGCCTGACCTAAGTAATTTAATACCAAACAGCTCTTTACATAAACCCAGCTTACCCGGATATTATCGCGACCGCAGTGACCTAAATCAGAATATAAAGCCTCGGCACCAGTAGTACACAGGAAAACCGCACCTAAAATGGTTAACGCTTTGGGGCTGGTGGTTAATAATTCGAAAGCATAATAAGGGTTAAGCGCCTTAATTACGTAAGGTGCCTGGGCTATTAAAACAACGCCTAAAACGCCCATCATGGTAAACCATAAAAACATAATTGGCCCAAATGCTTTACCTACCAATGAAGTACCGAATTGCTGTATGAAGAACAGAAAAGCGATGATTACTATTACGATAGATACAGTTGGCAATTGTGGGTAATAGGATTTCAACCCTTCAATAGCCGCCGAAATGGTAATTGGCGGTGTAATAATACCATCGGCAAGCAGGGCACAACCACCTAAAACCGCCGGTACGATAAGCCATTTGGCCCGCCTGCGTACCAGCGAAAAAAGTGAGAAAATGCCGCCTTCACCTTTGTTATCGGCCCTTAAGGTAATTACTACATACTTGAGTGTGGTTTGTAAAGTTAATGTCCAAAAAATACAGGATACCCCCCCGAGTACCAGTACTTCTGAAATGTGTTGACCGCCTACTATAGCTTTAAAAACATATAGTGGGGATGTTCCGATGTCACCGTAGATAATACCTAAACTGATTAGGATACCAGCGGCGGTGAGCTTGTTTAAATCTTTGTGTTGTGTCACTATATTGTTAAAAGATTCTGCAAAAGTATTAAATGTTTGGTTATAACATAATGGCGTCAATTGCCGTATAATTAACACATAAACAACATCACAACCACCGAAGGTTTAATTTTGTTAAAAATTGTTAAAATTATTAAGAAAAACGCATTGTACTTAGTACATTAAGCTGGTTAATTTATAGTTTTGCAATGTGAACTTGAATTATGAGGCAAAAATTTACTTTTAATTTTTTACGGATATTTTTAATTGCAACAGCAGTATCTGTAAATCTTGCCTTTGGTTATGCACGGCAGTTTAAAACAGACACGGCATACCTGCATATCAAGAACGCAAAACCCAACACACACGCTTCTTATTTAAAAAGTGGTTTCCATTTAAACTTTCCGTCTATTAAGGCATTGGTTGTACCCTCGTCAAAAGTCGGGATGGCTAAACCACCAGATGATGGCAAGCTTTTGAGCAACGTAACCATATTTCCAAACCCGGTTACAGATCAAATTAATCTTAAATATACCATTACCCGCAATACCAACGTAACCATTAAAATTATGGATGTGTTGGGCAACAACGTGCTTACCCTGCTTTCGCAACGCATGGATCCAGGAGAACAAAAATTCTCTTACAACCTTAACAAACAACTTACCAGCGGCTTTTACTTTGTACGCGTTGTAGTTGGTACTGAATCTGTAATTAAACGGATCTCTGTACTGTAGATGCCCCCTAGCCCCCTAAAGGGAGAACAAAAATCTTACTTGCATTTCTTTACCCGTTTGTAATTTCGACGATAGGAGAAATCTTATGCGAGCAAACAGCAAACTGTACAAGATTTCTTCCTATAGTTAAAATGGCAAAGGTTGTTGTTTTCCCAAAGCAAAATTTTGCTCTTCGCCAACATCATGGGCGCAATAATGTTTAGCTTTGGCATTTACACCTGTTTACTTGTATGAAAATAATTGCCATCGGCCGTAATTATGCCGAACATGCCAAAGAGCTGAACAATCCTGTACCTACAGTACCTGTTATTTTTATGAAGCCCGATACCGCTTTGCTAAAAGATAACAAGCCTTTTTACCTGCCCGATTTTTCTGACGATGTACATCATGAAATTGAAGTGGTTTTAAAAATAAGCAAAGAAGGCAAGCATATCGACGAAAAATTTGCCGCCGGATATTACGATGAAATTGCCATCGGTATTGATTTTACTGCACGCGATATTCAACAAAAGCATAAAGAAAAAGGCCTGCCCTGGGAACTAGCCAAAGCATTTGATAGCTCTGCACCTATCAGCAATTTTGTACCTAAAGATCAATTTGCAGATCTGTATAACATCGGCTTTAAATTGGATATTAATGGCGCAGCCCGCCAGGTAGGTAATACCAAAGACCTGCTTTTCTCGTTCGAAAAGATCATCGCCTTTGTATCTAAATATATCACCCTAAAAAAAGGTGATCTAATATATACCGGTACCCCCGAAGGCGTAGCCAAAGTAAACCTGGGCGACCATCTGGAAGGTTACCTGGAAAATGAAAAACTGTTAGACTTCTACATCAAATAACGCATGCTGAAATACCCTGTTCTTGCTTTTTTATTCCTTGCACTCTTTACCCAAAATACAAAATCACAAACACCAACTATACAAAGCAAAATCTACCCGCAAAATATTTTCCGCTACCCGCTTGATCTGCCGCCTAGTACAGCCGGTGGCTTCGGCGAACTGCGAGGAAACCATTTTCACTCCGGTTTAGATTTCCGTACCAACCAGCGCGAGGGTTATCCTGTGCATGCAGTGTATGATGGTTATATCTCGCGTTTACGAGTACAGTTCGGTGGTTTTGGTAATGCGCTTTATATTATACATCCCAATGGCTATACCTCGGTGTATGGGCACTTACAGCGGTTCAGTCCAGAGATATTGCAGGTATTACGCGAGCAGCAACGCATTCAGCAAAAGGATCTGGTTGATGTCAGCCTTACGCCTATGCAGTTACCAGTCTATAAAGGGCAAATTGTAGCCTGGTCGGGCAATACAGGTGGTTCGGCTGGTCCGCATTTACACTTTGAGTTGCGCGATAGTCAGAATGAAGAAACCATCAATGCCCAATTATTCGGGCTAACTATTCCAGATCACGTCCCCCCTACCATTTCGGCAGTTGCAGTTTATAAATTAAACGGCAATCCGTTCAGCGAAAAAACGGCACATAATTTTTATCCTGTTGCTGGCGCGAATGGTCATTATCACCTGGTTAATCCGCAGGTATTAGAAATTGGCAGCGACGCCGGTTTAGGCATTTCTTGTGTTGATCAAAACAGCGCTTCGGCAAACCGCAACGGTGCTTACTCTATCGAGGTAAAGCTTGATGGCACAACCATCTATACCATGGCCATGGAGCGATTCGCTTTCGATCAAACACATGCCATTAACGCGTATATCGATTATCCTACAGCCCAAACCACGGGCCGCATGATGCAGAAGTGCTTTATTTTGCCTGGCAGCAAAATCACCATCTATCCGCAATCGGTAAACCGTGGGATTATCAAACTAACTGATGATGCCGTGCACGATGTAGAATATGTAGTGAAAGATGTAGCCGGCAATACATCAAACATTGCATTTAAAGTTAAAGCAGGGCCAGAAAGTAAATCAATCGTAGCACAACCTGCGCCGGGAACAACACGTTTCCATTACGATCAAACTAATGTGTTTACCAACGATAACCTGAAAATCACAATCCCTCCGGGTAATTTATATGACGATCTGGATTTTACTTTTTCCAAACTGCCTAAGCATGCAGGTGCTTACTCGGCAACCTATCGTTTGCATAACCGGCTAACCCCCATTCATGATCAATTTGATGTATGGATTAAGCCCGATAGCGCCATTGGCGCCTTAGTTAACAAAGCGGTTATTGTGGGTGCCGAAGATGCGGTTTACGAGGACGGTTATGTAAAAGCTCATGCCAAAGGATTTGGGGATGTGTACGTTAGAGTTGATACCGAAGCGCCGTTTATCCACCCGTTAAATATTATTAATGGGGGAAGTATGGCTCATAAACCAAAAATTTCTTTTAAAATTGGCGATAATTTATCGGGCATTAAATCTTACATCGGTAAAATTGATGGCCAGTGGGTGTTAATGGAGTGGGATTTTAAAACTAAGATCCTAAACTATACCTTTGATACCAGCATTACCCCCGGTAAGCATAAACTTGAATTAACAGTTACAGATAATAAAGATAACGCGGCTACATACACCGCAGATTTTTACAGATAATGGCAACTTTAACAGCAGGCACCAAAGCACCCGACTTTACCGCCAAAAACCAAAACGGAGAAACAGTTTCTTTAACAGACTTTAAAGGGAAAACTACCATCCTTTATTTCTATCCAAAAGATGACACCCCCGGTTGCACAGCCGAAGCCTGTGATTTTAGAGACAATTACCAGTTTTTGAGTGGCCAGGGTTACGAGGTAATTGGTGTGAGTGTTGATGACGAAAAATCGCACAAAAAATTTGAAACCAAATACAGTTTGCCCTTTACCTTAATTGCTGATACAGACCACAACATTGTTGAGGCTTATGGCGTATGGGTTGAGAAAAACATGTATGGTAAAAAATATATGGGGGTTGCCCGCACCACTTTCATTATCGATGCTGATGGCGTAATTAGCCAAATCATCGAAAAAGTTGACACTAAAAATTCTTCGCAGCAAGTATTGGATCTGCTGAAGAAATAACATATTAAACAAATCCAACCTTCCGTAATTAATGACTACTGATATTAATGAATTAAATAGTATCGCGTCGCAAGTAAGACGTGATATTGTAAGAATGGTACACGGTTGCCAGTCTGGTCACCCGGGCGGCTCTTTAGGCTGTACTGATTATCTGGTTGCGCTGTATTTTTCGGCCATGAACCACGATCCTGAGTTTAACATGGATGGCATTGGCGAAGACTTGTTCTTCCTGTCAAACGGCCACATATCTCCGGTATTTTATAGCGTACTGGCACACGCCGGTTACTTTGATAAAGCAGAATTAGCAACTTTCCGTAAACTGGGTACCCGCTTACAAGGCCACCCTACTACACACGAGCATTTACCGGGTGTACGTATCGCTTCTGGTTCATTAGGCCAGGGCTTATCGGTTGCTATCGGTGCTGCTCAGGCTAAAAAACTGAACAATGATGCCAGCCTGGTTTTCACTCTGCATGGTGATGGCGAGTTACAGGAAGGCCAGATCTGGGAAGCTGCAATGTATGCCCCGCATAACAAAGTTGATAACCTGATTGCTGCTATTGATGTTAATGGCCAGCAGATTGATGGTTCTACCAAAAACGTATTGTCGCTAGGTGATCTGCATGCCAAATGGACTGCTTTTGGTTGGGATGTATTGGAAACCCAGGGTAACAACATCGAGTTCCTGCTTTCTACCTTAGCCGAAGCTAAAAGCCGTACAGGCCAAGGCAAACCAATTGTAATTTTACTGCATACCGAAATGGGTTATGGCGTAGACTTTATGATGGGTACCCACAAATGGCATGGTACTGCCCCTAATGATGCACAATTAGCGCAAGCATTAGGACAATTGGAAGAGACTTTGGGAGACTATTAGCCCCCCGGCCCCCTAAAGGGGGAGTTTGAGATACAAGGAACAAAAATTAAGTTTTATAACCATAAAATCAAAAGCCCTCTCCTTTAGGAGAGGGTTGGGTGAGGAATGAAAAAATACACTTACACAGATAAAAAAGATACCCGTTCGGGCTTTGGCGCCGGACTATTAGAGGCAGGTAAACGTAACGACCAGGTGGTTGCACTTTGTGCAGATTTGATCGGTTCATTGAAAATGCAGGATTTTATTGCTGCTTTCCCTGAGCGTTTTTTCCAGACCGGCATTGCAGAGGCAAACATGATGGGTATGGCTGCCGGTTTAACTATTGGTGGTAAAATACCTTTCACAGGTACATTTGCTAATTTCTCAACTGGTCGTGTTTACGATCAGATCCGCCAGTCTATCGCTTACTCAAATAAAAACGTTAAAATCTGTGCTTCACACGCGGGTTTAACTTTGGGCGAAGACGGTGCAACCCATCAAATTTTAGAAGATATCGGCCTAATGAAAATGCTGCCAGGTATGACCGTAATTAACCCTTGCGATTATAACCAAACCAAAGCGGCTACCATTGCCATTGCAGAATATGATGGACCGGTTTACTTACGTTTCGGTCGCCCGGTTGTGCCTATCTTTACAGATCCTGATCAAAAATTTGAGATCGGTAAAGCATGGATGGTTAACGAAGGTGCTGATGTAAGTATCTTTGCCACAGGCCACTTGGTTTGGGAAGCTATCCAGGCAGGCGAGATCTTGGCAGAACAAGGTATTGATGCAGAAATCATCAACATACATACCATTAAACCTTTAGATGCGGAAGCTATTTTAGCATCTGTACGTAAAACAGGTTGTGTAGTTACGGCAGAAGAGCATAACCGCTTAGGTGGCCTGGGTGATAGCGTTGCGCAAGTACTGGCAACTCAACTACCAACTCCGCAAGAGTATGTAGCTGTTGACGATAGTTTTGGCGAAAGCGGTACCCCAGAACAACTGATGACCAAGTATGGTTTAGACGCTGCTCACATTGTTGAAGCTGCTAAGCGTGCCATTAAAAGAAAAACAAACGCGGCTGTAAGTGCTTTATAGTATTTAAACTCTTAAACGAAATAAATGTCTGTACAGGTTGAGGACGCGGAAATACTAAGCAAGTTCCAGGATGTAAAAACCCGGAATGAGGCCTTTAATCTTTTGCTGAAGAAATATCAGCAAAAGATTTACTGGCATATCAGGCGCATGGTTATTGATCATGACGATGCCGATGATCTGGTGCAGGACGTGTTTATTAAGGTTTGGAAAAACCTCGAAGGCTTTCGCAGTGATGCCCAGCTTTACACCTGGATGTATCGTATTGCCACTAATGAGTGTATTACTTTCTTGAACAAAAAGAA